>Ga0233449_1000185_pt1 | contig 88625 bp, 79 predicted proteins | sample SI_124_October20_FD_183012 | JGI IMG/M metagenome (GOLD analysis project Ga0233449, IMG submission 183012) | Seawater microbial communities from Saanich Inlet, British Columbia, Canada - SI_124_October2016_200_MG | ecosystem: Environmental > Aquatic > Marine > Inlet | place: Canada: British...
TTTTTTTTACTTCATTATTTAATTTTTCAGAATCAATACATGTAACACTATTACATAAATAAGAAATTGGGATAGACATATTTCCAATACCGCTACCAATGTCTAATATGTTATCTGTTGATTTAGGATTAATTATTGAAATCACATTATTTATTGTATTTTTTTGTTCATTAACTTGAAATGAATATCTTCCAGATATTTCTGCATCATTTAATTTTTTATCACATAATAAATCAGAATAAGATTCTTGCATTATTTCTACAATAAAAATTTTTCTTTAAACATATTTTCAATAATTAATCCTAAATCAGTAGTATTTAATAATTTAATATTTTTTATATTTTCCATTAAATTTTGACATTCAATAATATTATCTTGTCTGTAAAAAAATTCATAGTTAATTTTTTCTATATCTACTACTTCAAATCCAATATTAATTTTTTCTTTCTGAAAAAACTCAATTAATTTTTTATTAATTTCAGTATTTGTAATATCATCAATAATATTTTTAAAGTTTCTTGACACTCGTAAAATAAAAACTTGATTAATATTTTTATTATTATTTTTTATAAATCTCTTATCTTTTAATGTTGTAAATCTATCAAAAAATAAACTACCATCAAAAAAACCATGATATTTTTCATCAAAATTATTATTTTTTGTATTACAATAAAATAAACAATGATAAGTTTTACAAAGTGTATAATTAAGTTCTATAACTTGATTATCAAATTTAATATTATTTAATTTTAAATAAGAAGGTACTACTAATTCATTACAAGTAAATTCAAATTGTTCTTTTTTATTATTAATTCTAACTGTTACTGATTTATTGTTAGTTTCTATACTATAAACTGTATGTTCTAATAAAATATATGTATCTATTTTTTTTAAAAATATATTAAACATTTGAATCCACCCCTGTTCAGGATATAAAACTATACAATTTTCAATAAATTTATAATTCTTATTTCTTATATCTACATTTTGATTAACCATTAAAATTCCAATATTAGAAAAAAAATGTAATATTTTTTTCCCAATATCTTTATTTCTAAATAGAATAAAATGACCAGCAGTATCTAAATTATTTACATATTCATTTGATTTAGTAAACCAAGATCCGCCTATGTAATTTTCTTTATTAATAATTAAAATTTTTTCATTTTCTTTTCTGTTAAAATAAATATAAGCCAACAAAGGAAGAGAAGTACCAATATAAATTTTATCATAATTTTTATTCATTGGAATATAAAATTATGTTTTTTTAAATGTTAATTTGTTCTAGTAATTCTTCATCTGAAATTAAATCTGCATTTTCACTTGAATATTTAAATATTTCCGTATTTCTTTGTAAATTTAAATTATTAATTACTTCCTCTTTTATTCCAAATCTATCTTGTATCACATAAAAATGTTCTGTTCTCCATACATTTAATGATTCAGCTTCGGAAATCATATCTTCGTGTAATTTTTCACCAGGTCTAATTCCAGTTTCGGTTACAATATTATTTGGATTTATTACATTACATAATTGAGGCAATGTATATTTTTTTAATTTTGGAACAAATATTTCACCACCTTTAGATACTGTAACACAATTAACTATAAAATTACATGCTTCTTGAATAGTTAACGTAAATCGGGTCATTCGTCTATCTGTTACCGTAAATTCACCTTTATCTTTTTGATCTATAAATATTGGAACAACCGACCCACGACTACCAACAACATTACCATATCTTAATACACAAGTTTTTAACTTGTATGCAGAATATTCGTATGCAGATATAATTAATTTTTCTAAACATAATTTAGTAGCTCCGTACAGGTTTGCTGGTGCAACACATTTATCGGTTGAAATTCCAATTAGTTGATCAACATTATTATCTATACATGCCATTATAACATTTTGTGTACCTATGATATTTGTTTTAATAGCCTCCATTGGATTATATTCAATTGCATCAACTTGTTTTAATGCGGCCGTATGAAACACAATGTCAATATCTTTACATGCATATTTAATTCGTTCAGCATCTCGAATATCACCAATATAAAACCTAAGTTTTTCATAATTTTTATGATTTTTATATTTTAATTTCATATTATGTTGTTTAAATTCATCTCTTGAGAATATACATACTTTGGTAATAGTTGTTTCATTTAGGAAAAAGTCTGTTAATATATTCCCAAGTGTTCCTGTGCCACCTGTGATTAAAATCTTTTTATTATTATAATATTCTTTATTATAAATTTGTTTTATAATGTCCATTATAAGTATTTATATTTTTTTCTTAATTAGATTTTTATCTAGTAATATCTCTATAATTTTATATATTAGATTTATCTCAATTTTAAGAATATTTGATATACTAATCAAATCATTAATTCCATCCATGTAATATAAAACTCTCCTAAAATGATTTGATTCGATCTTCTCGGATATATTATTATATTTGGTTGATGCACCTATCATATTATACAATCCATGTTTCCCCAGCTGTGGTTCGCATATTTTAGTATTTACATAAATATGATTATTTTCGATTAATTCTATACATTTTAAATAAAAATTATAACTATCCTCAAGACCATTTTGTGTCACAAAAGTTAAATTGTCTGCTGATGTATGATATTCATCGAATTCACCATATTTTGTTTTCATTAAAGAACCAATATTTAGATCAACTCCAGGATAATTATATTGTCTTTCATCACTACCACATGTGTAGAAGTCTCTAACTTTATAATTTAAGCCAGACTCTTCCAATAGATGTAATGTTATTCTATCAATCATCTGATTTTCTTTCCTTGTTTTCAAATAAGTAAAATCACCTTCGTCGCCCAAACAAGTTAACGTATATCCGCCAATTATATTCTTTTTCATAATATCTAAATTCTTTGATACATATACTATAGCACCAATTGTTTCCGGAATAAACACAAATCTATAAGAATAGTAATTTTTTTGTTTCAATAAATATTCAGCTAAATGTAATGCAACTACCGTTCCAGATAATGAGTCATTGCATTGTTGTGGATGACAACAATATGATGAAATTAAAATTTCTTTTTCAGATTCCCCTTTAATAAGTAAATCTCCATAACATAAGTTACCATCTTCTAAAGTTGAATCTATAAATACTTCATACTCTTCATCTTCTAATTTTAAAAAATCAGTATGTTTCATACAAAATCCCCAATTTTCTTGATAATAACTAGTTCTATATGGAATCCAATCAGGGAAATTTTCTAATGTATATAGATGTGTTTTAAGTTCTTCTAATGAAATTTTTTTATTAACAGGAATACTATAATTTAGAACATGTAAATAATGATCTTTTAGGTCTACAATTTTTTCACCTTTCGAATTCTTAATCCACGCATCTTTAATATTCCATTCTTTTGGTACTTTCCAATCAAATGCGTCTGTCCCAGTTCGAGTATATGTTATATTTATTGGTATTCTTTTTTGGATATGTTTTAAAGTATCTTCGATCCCTTTTCCTGTTATACTTCTACACATTGGATATAGATTAATCATATCATTATATAAACTCATTAATATATATAAAAATATATTTTTATATATATTAATAATGTCTGTTTGGGAAAAAGAAATTTACAGTAAAAATAAACAATTAAATAAATATCCATATGATTCTGTTGTAAGTTTTATGTTTAAAAATTTTGGACATTTGTCTACAGAAGAACGAGGTAAAATTAAAGTCTTAGAAGTAGGGTGTGGTACTGGAAATAATATATCTTTCTTAGCACAAGAAGGGTTTGATGCATATGGAATAGATATTTCACTATCAGCAATTAATTTTGCAAAAAAACAATTAGTGAAAAAAAATTTAAATGCAACCTTAGAAGTTACTAGTTTTAGTAATCTTCCATACGAAGAAACATATTTTGATGTTATAATTGACAGATTGGCAGTGACCCATTGCCCCGAATTTATTGAAGAATCATTAATTGAAATAAAAAGAGTGCTTAAAATTAATGGTATTTTTTTCTCAATATTTTTTAATACAGACCATAACGGATATACACAATCAAAAGATATTAAAGATAATGTTATTAATAATTTTGGAATTAAACAAGTTATAAATGATTACTTATCATTAGCACCGACTTATTTCATGGATAATGACAGCATAATTATTAAAAAATTTTTTATAATAAAAGATAAAGTTAAAATAATACGTGAATTTAATAATATAAGTCACAGTGAAACACAGTTTATTCTTACTAAATAATTAAGAGCATTTCAAATACTCTTTTAGTTCTGCTAAAAGATCACTTACAATTTCTGTTGAAATTAAATTTGATAAATAATACAATTTGAAATTTAATACACAACCATTTTTATCATTTGATTTAACATCAAACCAAAAAGTTAGTACATGTCCACAATCTCCTTTCTCACCTATTTTTTCTAAATTCATAATGTCTGAAGTAAAACTTAAATCTCCCATAAAATTAAATAATACTTCAATCTTATTTCTTTCGCCGATTAATTTTCTATTTTCTATAAAATTATATTTTAAAAGTAAATAATTAATTCCATTTTTATATAACTCTTTAAAAGCAATATCAATATCTTCTATATTAGATTTATCTTTTGTTAATATCATTGGAAAATAAGAAGTAAAGAATCCAAATATATCATTAATATTATTAATAAATGTAACATCTTCTCTACCATGTGTTTCAATATTTATTGCAATATTTTCTTTATCAAATGTTTTAAATAAGCATTTCGTTAATTTTGAAAGAATATAATTTCTTAAATTACAATTTAGTTTGCTATTTGAAATTAGTATTTCTTCTTCTACTAATATACAATTCTTTGTCGAATAATTATTATTATTAATTGTAATTAATTTATCAATTGAATTATGAATATTATTCCAATATTTAATCTCGCTTTCCTCAACATAAATGTCTTTTAAACTATTACTCATTAGATCAAATCTATTTCTTTCTTCATAATTATTTTCATTATTCAAACTATTATTTAAATTGTCAATTAATAATCTCCAAGAAATTCCATCAACCATAAAATGATTAATAATTATTATTAATTGTTTGGTTTCTTCTATAAATAAAATAAAAAAATTATTTCCGTTTTTAATATCTAATTTTTTACTATATTTTTCAATTAATCCAGTTAAATTACTATATTTTTCTATTATAACAAATTTTTCTCTAATATTATTTCTTAAATTATAATTTAAATAAAATTTGTTATCATATAGATAATAAAACAATGGACTAAATTCAAATAAAACATTTTCTAAATTATCTAATATTTTTGCAGTATCAAATTCGGATTTCTTTAAATTTAACACAATATATTGATAAAAATCAGTACTAATATTTTCTATATTTCGATTAAATAAGAATTCATTCATAATTGGTGTTAACGGTATATCTATATTCTTAAAATTATAATTTTTATTTGTAGTATAATATTTTATTGTTTCCCTTTTATTTTTAACCAACAAAAAAGGATCATTTATAGCTATATCAAATATCTTTTTCATATCATTCGTATAAATATATTTTATAAATGTATTGCCTAACTTATTATTTATTAACTTTTTACCAAATAAGTTTAAAATTTCGCAATCTGGTAAATTTCCAATTTGTACATCTAAATCACGCACATAATGATTTTGAGATATATCTGAAACTAAATTATGTTCATCAATAAATTTACCAGTAAAATTTTTAAAATATCTATATGGAACATTATTGATTTCTTCATATCTATGAAACTGTGTTAATGCATATGTACTTAATCCAATTATTTTAATATTTAAATCTTCACATATTTCAAATACAGAATCCTTACCTAAAGAAGTTAAAGGTAGTTTTTCAAACTTATCTTTATGTGGTCCTATAATTACAAATGAATAAAATGGACAGTTAGTTCTAATACTTCCTTTCATATTATAAACAATATCGGCTAAAATACCAGTTTCAGTTAAATTTGCAGACTTTTGAAATTTTTTATCTTTTGCAAAACTAGAAGTAGTAAATGAAGGTATTAATACTGTAATATCTTTACTTATCCAGTGATTAATTAAATCATTAAATAATTGTTCCATGTCGGACATGCTAAGATTTAAATCTGGTAAAGATGAATGAATACAAATAAATTTATCTGAACTATTTATTATTGAGTTAATTTCATTAAAATAGTATTTTAAATCATATATTTCATTTGAATTTTGTTTATTTAAATTATTATATATATTTCTAATTGTCTTTAATTCTACTAATTGTTTAATACTTATTGAATAATTATTTTGTCTCATTAAACTCTGTAATTTCATCATTTTTATTGAATCTATACCAAGAAATTCTAAATTTAAATTTGTATCAATTTCGGCAACTGGTATACTTAATAACTCTGAAAATATTTGTAAAAAACTATTATCAATATTATTAATACTCGATAATATTAAATTATATAGATCATTACTTTTATCAGTATTATTAAAATATTTGTTGATTATATCATATAATTCATTTTGATAGATTTCAATTTTATTATTTTCACAATTTTGAAATGATGGTAAAGGCAGTAATGCTTTATCTAATTTGCCATTTTTACTAATTGGTAAATTTTTCATTTTAATTATTTTTTCAGGAATCATTTGGTTTGGTAAGAACTTTGAAATTAAATTTTTTAAATCAGAATCAATTATACTTTCAGGACTTATATATGCTATTAAATAATCTCTATTATTATGATTGTATAATGTGACATGACAGTCAGTAATTCCTTCAAATTTTAAAATATTTTCTTGAATTTCACTTATTTCTATACGCATACCTCTTATTTTAATTTGTGAATCAATTCGTCCTAAATATTCTATATTATTATCCATTAATAATTTTGATAAATCACCTGTTTTATATAATTTACCACTTATATATTTATTATCAATAAATGTTGTAGATGTTAAATCTTCCATATTAATATATCCTTTAGCAACTTGAATACCACCTATATGTAATTCGCCAATTATTCCTTTTGGTAATAGAATTCCATCTCTATTTAATATTAATAAAGGACTATTTGATATTGGTTTGCCAATATGCATTTTAATATTTTTATCATCGGGTGGACAAATATAGTTAGTTACTTCAACCGTTGCTTCAGTAGGACCATACATATTATACAATGTAGCATTCTTAAATTTTTTATAAAATTTTATTCTTAATTGATCAGGCAATGCTTCACCGCTACATACTACATTTTTAATACTATTTAAGTCTTCTATATTGATTATGAATTCCATAAAAATACTTAACATCGATGGTACAAAATGAACAAATGTTGCCTTTTCTTTTTTTATAAGATTTAAAATATATTCGGGATCTTTATGTTTTTCAGGTTCAGTTATAACTACAGTTGCCCCCGACAACAATGGAATAATTAATTCTCTTAAAGATACATCCCATATATAAGGAGTTTTTTGAACTATAATATCATGATTATTCCATTTTAGAGTTTCAATTTGATATAACGAATAATTAATTAATCCTTTTTGTGATAGGTTAACACCTTTTGGTTTTCCGGTTGTACCTGAAGTATATAAAATATATGCCAACCCATTTGAATTATCTATATAATCAACTGTTTCATCTAAATCTTTTAAATTTACATCTTGAATTATAATTTTATTTATTTTTGAATTAAAATCTTTATTATCAGTTATTAACAATTTTGAATTAGAATCTCTGATAATAAAATTAATTCTTTCATATGGATCGTTAATATCTATTGGTACATAACAACATCCTGCATATATAATTGCCCAAATCGTAATTATTACATGTTCACTTTTATCTAATAAAATAGATACTGAATCACCAATATTTGTAGTTGACCTTATTAAAGTAGAAATTTTCATAATTCTTATTAAAAAATCACCATAATTTATTTTAATATTCCCAAATTTAATTGCTACTTTATGTTTATTCTGATTTACAGTATTCTTTAAAATGTCAATTAGAGAAAGATTATTGATATTAAGATTTTTAACTGAATTATATTCTTTAATAAATTTAGATTCATTATTAATTAGCTTATATGAACTATTATTAAATGTTTCATTAAATATATAATAAGATTCAATAATATTATTAACTATATATTCATCTTCTATATCATAATTAAAATAAATATTGTATTGATCATTTTCAAATAATATTCCTATTTTTTTTCCTGATATATATTTTAAATCATCTGTTAAAATAATATATGATTCTATAGTTTCTTTACAAGATTCATTTTTTTTAATAGTAAACTCCTCGATATTTATTATATTGATTGTTATATTGTTATTAATAACTTCAGGTAATATAAATTCAGATTCAGTTAAAAAATCTAATTTACCTAAATAATATAAAAAATGTGTTAAATTATTCAAATTTATAATTTGTTTACTACATTCGCCAAATTTAAAAGGTATGTTTAAATTATTCATTAAATTAATACATATTTAAATATTTAAATATATTATAAAGTATAATGGATAGTGAAACCTTTTTAAATAAAATAATTACCGGAAAGAGAGTTGCAATAATCGGACCTGCTGATTATGTTAATAAAGAATTAGACGAAAAGCATGGTGAATATTTAAATAATAATTTTGATATTGTAATTAGATTAAATAATATGATTGATATTATAGATAAAGATTTAGAAAAATACTATGGTAGTAAGTTTGATGTATTATTTAGTTCTTTTTGGTACACAAATTTTACTATTAATTCAATGAAAAATAAAGTTAAAAATACAGCTATACCTAGATACTTATTTAAAGATACATATGAGAAATTAAAAGATAAAACAATTTTATATGAATGTAATAATCGTAATCTGTTTAATAATATTTATGATATGTATAAGGATACAATTGATAAGAAAAATATATATTATATGAACTCATCTAGAGAAACATATATGAAAGCTTTACAATTTTTAAATAATATTGAAAATATAAGTGCAACACCATCAACAGGTACTTTGGCAATAGCATTAGTTTTAATGAATAACCCAAGAAAATTATATGTATCAGGAATAACATGTTATTTAGACGAAAAATATAACGGATATTTCGATGGATATACAAGAACAATAGACAATATCGGAATTTCGAATGACGAAACATTAGATTTAGATGATGAAAGAACTGATGGAATGAAATATAAAAATAAAGACCAATTTAACGGAAAAACATATAATTATGATCATCCTGCTACAAAAGATCACTCTTTTAAAGCAGAACAGAAAATTCTTAAATATTTAGTAACCAATAAATTAATTAAAGTTGATAAATATTTAAAAGTGTTAGTTAAATCAGTTTAGTAGATTTTTCTTTTTTAATAATTTTTTAAATTTCTTTTTGAGATCAGTATACATTTCTTGTATTATTAATTCACCATCGTTTAAATAAGATGATTGATGATAAAATTCTTTTAATTTATCAGGATTTTCCATTAATTCTTTTACCGTATTATAACATTTTTCCATAGATTCTTTATTTGATGGATCATATCTTATCACCCGATTTTCATTAAAAATCTTAGAATCTTGTTCATCATTTGATCTTCCATAATAAATAGGTATACATCCTGCTGTTATACATTCTCTAATTTTTTCACTTGTGTAACCTTCGTGTCCTTTATGGTTTTCTGGACATATGTTAAAAATAAAATTTTCAAGATATTCCTCTTTTGTTAAACCATCATCATCAAATGATTTAACATTGGTATTTAATTTCCCAGGGCATTCTACTAATTTAATTTTGGATAATATATTTACAACAGGCATCCGGTTACCGTACATATCATGACTTGCAATTAAACTACAGAATTTTAATTTTGTTGGATCTTTTGATAAAACTTTATTATTGCATTGTATCATCATATCTTTATCGGGAATTTTTGGATTTTCAGCATCTATATATAATGGATGTTTGCATATTTTACTAGATTTTAAAGGCGGTAAATTACCAATTACCATATCAAAATAAGTTTTCTCTTGAATCTTTCTGAATATCCCAGTAAATCGATTCATATCTTCAGTTACATATCCTATCTTAATTGCTGGTCCATTATATGTTATTGATCCAAAACTATTTATAAATACAATATCTGGATTTTTTTCGTCCAATACAAATTCATATCCATCTTCTTCTAAAACTTGAATAAATGATCTTTTTAATAAATTAAAGTTTTTCCAAAAGTTATAATACCATACTTTTATTTTCATATAAATATATTTATAGTTTATTTTTATATAGAAATTATATAAGTAAATATTTTTTATTAAGTATAATATATGATTAATTTACATCTTGGTTGTGGAAAATTAAAACTTGATAACTTTATAAACGTAGATATTCAATCTGAAATCGCTGATATGAAATTTGATATCAATGACTTGTCTGTTTTTAATAATAATGTAGTTGATCAAATTTATATGTGTCATACTTTAGAACATATTAGACGACATAAAATTTTAGCCCTATTTTTAGAATGGAATAGAGTTATAAAAATTAATGGTAAGTTAAGGGTTGCTGTTCCAGATTTTGAAAAGGTTGTTAAAATTTATCAAAAAAATCACAATCTATCTGAACTGTTAGGTTTAATTAATGGTGGTCAAACAGATGATTATGATATTCATTTTGTAAACTTTGATTTTGATACTTTAAAAGAACTTTTGGAATCATGTGGATTTACTAATATTGAAAGATATGATCAAGACGAATTCCTTGGAGACAATGATGATTATTCAAAATGTTACTTACCTTATATGGATAAAGAAAATGGTGAATTAATGTCATTAAATGTTTTATGCACAAAATCTAATGATGTTAATATTGATAATGTTAAATTATCTGATAATATGAAAAAATTTCTTAAATTATAAACAATCGGATTCAACCATTTTCTTTACTAATTCTTTAAACCCAATCTTTGGTACCCAACATAACTCTTTCCTAGCTTTACTAGCATCTCCTAATAATTCTTCAACTTCAGCTGGCCTAAAGTATTTTTCTGATACAAAGACTAATTCTTTACCAGTATTTTTATCATAACCTATTTCATCTACCCCTTCGCCTTTCCATTTTATATCAAATCCTTTTAATCCAAATGATTCTTCAACAAATTCTCTAACACTGTGAAATTCATTTGTTGCTAAAACATAATCATCTGGTGTATCTTGTTGTAACATATTATACATTCCTTCAACATAATCTTTCGCATGACCCCAGTCACGTTTCGCATCTAAATTTCCCAATACTAATTTTTCTTTTTTTCCATTAACTATATCTGATAATGTCATTGTTATTTTCCTAGTTACAAAAGTTTCGCCACGGCGTTCAGATTCATGATTAAATAAAATTCCCGAACAAGCAAACATACCATACGATTCTCTATAATTTTTTGTTATCCAATGTGCATATAATTTAGCTACTCCATATGGTGATCTTGGATAGAATGGGGTTGTTTCTTTTTGTGGAACTTCTTGTACTTTACCAAACATTTCACTGGTTGATGCCTGATAAAATCTAATTTTATCTACATATCCACTTGATTTTATAGATTCTAATATTTTTAATACACCTACACCGTCAGTCTCTGCAGTATATTCCGGCATTTCAAATGATACTTGTACATGTGATTGAGCTGCTAGGTTATAGACCTCAAGTCTTTCTAGATCTTTATATTTTTCCTTAATCTGAAATAATATATTTACCATACAAGAAGTATCTGTCATATCACCATATTTTAATATAAATTTATCTTCCAACGTTTTATCAAAAATTAAATGATCAATACGTTTAGTATTAAATGTTGATGCGCGTCTTAGTATACCCCATACAATATAACCTTTTTCTAAAAGTAGTTCACTTAAATATGAACCATCTTGTCCTGTTATTCCAGTAATTAAAACAACTTTTGTCATTAATATTATAATATAAATAAAATTAAATATTTAAACTAATATTACATTATATTAATCCCAGAATAATGTAATACTTTTAATTATTTGCTGTCTATAAACTACAGCATCTATAGAACCACTCACTTTATCTAATTCAGTATCACTCATTGTCAAATACTCAACTAATTTATCAGTTAATTCATTTTTAGCAATGATTTCACCATCCATATGATTATTTGTAAAATCTATATCATGTTCAAATGGATGAAACCCATTCTTCTTTTTAACCCATGTATAATCAATATAATAGAATTTTCTTTTATCGTCATATGTTTTTAGATTAATGGCAATATTTAAATCATAATTTGGGAATGCACATACACCCTTATATATCTCAATTGTATCTATAATTGTCATATAAAATAATATATTCACTTATTCATTTCACTCTTTGATATATATATAGTTTATTTTTGCTTCGCAAATGTGGTTATCATCATATAATACACCTAATTAACTAAATATTGAAAATACCATAGAATAAGTGAATATATGTATATTTAATGGAAACTATTAATAGTAAAAAAGAACTACAAAATTATATTTATCTCTTAAATGAATCTTGTAATAAATCTAAATTGAAACTAACAAGTCAAAATATATCTTCGCAAGATGAATTTAATCTTAATGATGAATTAAATAGTTTTTTCGATAATTTAACAAATGTATCATTTACAACATCTAAAGATGTTTTACATCCAAATCTAATTGCATTTCTTATTAAGAATGATATTTGTTCAATTAAAAGAATTAATGATGCTAAAAATAAGATTATTTGTTTTCTTGAAAATAATATTACTAAAAAAAATATATATATTTCTAAACAAATATGGTTTGGTTATCTATTCTTTGAAAAATTAAAAACATATCGCAAGAAAAAGTTTATGAAAGATTTTTTCGACGAAGATGGATATATACAAAATCTTAAAATAGAAGAATGGTCTAGATCATGGAACGGTGTTAAAAATACCAGAAGACTCGATTTTGAACTTGATATTGGGAATGACAGAAAGATTGTTATTGAATATTTAGAAGATCACCATACAAATGAACTGAAGGACTGGAATTTATATCAATCTATTAGGTTAGTTGATATTCTATTTGGTGATAAAAAAGATCAGATCGTTCATTTTGCGTTCGTATGGGACAAATTAATAACTGATACTTATATTAAACAAAAAGTAAAATATATTGTTAATAAAATAAAAGACTTTCATAATATAGATAATGAAAAAGAATATACTATTAGTATCTTAAATGAAGAAATTAAAAATAAAAAGTTATCAGAAATTTTTTATGAATCATATCTTAACGAAAATAAACCTGTTATCGATTTACGAATAATATTTAAATTTTTTAAAATCAAATCAGATAACAAAGATATTGTTAGAAAAAGATTTTTTGATACTGTTACTAGCTTAAATATTGAAGACAATTATAATGAAAATATTTCAGACGAAGATAGTTTGAATGAAGACGATGAATATATTTCAAATGAAGATTTAACAGTTTATTATGAAAATATAGATAATATTGTCAATTTATCAAATAGCGGTTTGTGTTTATTTCTAAGTATATGTCAATTAGATGATTTTGATAATATTACACAATTTAGTGATATTACAACTTTCATAAATAAAATAGGAAAATCAGCATATAAATCTGCTTGTAAAATCAGAAATATAATTATTAGTCAAAAAGAAAACTTAATATCTGGGTTAGATGATATATAATACCTGTATGTTATTATTGTATTTAATATCTAAATATTCATATATTTATTTTATCTAAGTTAAATATATGGATAAAAACACGCAAGTGCGAGATATAATTAAAAATAATGGAAATAATATATTACAAAATGAAGATAAATACTATTATATAATGGTATCGGGAGGTAAACCTAAAATATTATCAGCATCTAGATCCAAAGTAGAAAGTAAAAATGAAGCAATTAATTTATTAAACGATAAAATAGATAAAATTAAAGAAAATACAAATATAAAATTATATAGACTAACGATTAGAAAAGTTACGAAAGAAGAAAAAGAAGAAGATAATGAAAGTAACATTGATATGATTGGTGGTATTCTTATTATTATTTTACAAAAAATTGATGTATCTATCAAAAATACTAAATTAAACACACGATTGCAATTTAAAATAGATAAAAATTTAGATAATCTTAGCAATCGCAATAAGATTTTTATTGATAATAAATATCTTAAAAAATATAATACACTCAGTGATAAAATATTAAAAACAATTTCTTTTAAATTTTCAATTAATAAAATTGATGGTGGATTTACTATAAATAGACTTTCACATTTCTTAGAATAAGCTTCTGTCATTGCGTTTTACGCAGTAATAGCAAAATACATAATAAAACTTTCATTGCGAAGCATATAGTATTGTTAGATTGCCATTACCTATTTCGATTCGTCAAACCAATTTTTATAACCTAGTGAATTTCTCTATTCACCTTTGGTGAAAAGATTCACTAGGTTCTAACGGTTAAAAAGTGAAACGAAAATCATAAAACTACGTTTTATGATTTACGTTACACTTTCCAATTTTTATAAATAAATATAATTAAGTAAATGTTATTTAATTATATTATATGGAAACAATATTAGTTACGGGTGGGACTGGATTAGTTGGTTCAGCAATTAAAATAATTTCAGATAATTATAAACATAAAACACCAATACGATTTATATTTTTATCTTCAAAAGATTGTGATCTTACTTGTTATGATAAAACATTTCAGACTTTTGATTTATATAAACCTGATTATGTTATACATCTTGCAGCTAATGTAGGTGGTCTTTTCAAAAATATGAATTATAAAGTAGAAATGTTTGAAAAAAATATGGAAATTAATATGAATGTATTAAAGTGCTGTCATCTTTTTAATGTTAAAAAATGTATATCTTGTTTATCAACTTGTATATTCCCTGATAAAACAAAATACCCTATCAATGAAGGAATGCTACATAATGGACCACCACATGAATCAAATGATGCATATGCTTATTCTAAGCGTATGATACAAGTATTATCTGACGCATATAATAAACAATATAATACAAGTCGCGATTGCGTATTTTGTTGTATTATCCCTACTAATATTTATGGACCACATGACAATTATCATTTAGAAGATTCACATGTAGTTCCTGCATTAATTCACAAAGCATATTTAGCAAAACAAAATAATAAACCATTACAAGTAAGGGGGAGTGGAACTCCTCTTAGACAATTTATTTATTCAGAAGATTTAGCAAAATTAATACTATGGTATTTATTAGAGATAGATTCAGATGAATCAATTATTTTATCTACAAGTGAAGATAAAGAAATATCTATTGGTGATGTTGCCACAATAATAGCAAAAGAATTTGATATTGAATTAGAATTTGAAACTAACTATTCTGATGGACAATATAAAAAAACAGCCGATAATACAAAATTATTAGAATTATATAAAAAAACTAATAATACTGATATTGTATTTACACCAATAGAATTAGGATTAAATAAATCTATTAAATGGTTTATTGAAAATTACAATAATTGTAGAAAGTAAATATTAAGTACTTATATTGTCATTCATATGTAAACTCATAATCGATTTTAAATTATGATGTTTTAAATAATCTGGTACTGTATTCTCACCAAATCTCTTAAATCGTTGTAAAATATAAGATGAAAAACTCAATGAGTGTCGATATGAAGATGATTTATATATATTAAATATATCATTATCACCTTTAATTTGATCTTTAATTCGATTAATAGCAAAGTAACGATTCATTTCACTAATACAAGAGGCGTAGTTAATTCTATTCAAATATAAATAGTAATTATTAAGTTGCGATGATAAATATAGTGCATGTTGGTTTATAATCATAATATAATAATTAATATATTTTATTATATATTATTTCAATTTTAATAAAATTTGAAATAATATATAATAAAATATACTTGTAATTAGTATGCTTCTTCTTGTATTTCAAAGTCTAATAATGATATCTACTTTAATATTAACATGTGTATTATATTATATTGGTATTTCATCCGGATTAATAGTTTATAATTTATATAATACTACTAATATATCAATTACTAATGCGTATGTACTATTTATATTTTTTATATTGCTCGCATATATTGGTAACCCTTTAATAGGTATAGTTCATAGAATCCAAAATATTAAATAAATTTAATTTATCCCACATAATTTAAATAATTCTTTACCGGATGGGCACGACTTATTTTTTGAATCGCAATATTTTAATGGAATATTTTTAGCATCATATTTTTTATTTATATATTTCTCTCTAAACTCACAATATTCTGATAGAAATACTACCTTCTTTGAAATACCACTTTTATAGAATCTTTTTAATAAATCATCAGTTAATGAACCATTGAATTTACTATCACATATTTTAAATAATATATCTGATTTATTTTTTGGTAATAATGTTTTTCTATCCATCCAATGTCTTTCAGCCATAACCCATGTTTTTTCATCTACAAAATGTATCAAAATACTTTCGTTGCTTTCAGGTAGTGATAACTTTCCAATTGGATAAGTAACATTTGATTCTTCAACTATATTAACCTTTAAATACTCTTCGAATTTTTCAATAAATTTAACATAATCTTCTGGACTAAATTTGGTACCTATAGTTGGAGTATTATATTTTATTGTTTTATTTATGTAATAATCTTCACCCCATTCATTATTTGAAATTATTGCTACTTCAGATTTAGTAGCAATATTAAAATTACTCCACATTTGAAACATCATTTTCTGAACCATATCATGCATACTTAAATGTTCAGAATGTATATATGAATCATTTTCCGGTTTAATCGCAAATAATGATGGAATCATAAACATTGTTTTTAGTGCTTGTGGATAAATAAAATGATCAGCTACCATTGAAGTATGATTTTCTGGTATAATTAATTTATTATTTTGCCAATATTTGTCAGTAATATTTTTTGCTAAATCTCTAGTTATAATATAACAACCAGTTCCATATAACTTGCCTCTATTATCGTGATAATCAACAAAAGCAGGTTGTTTAATAGTATTAATCATTGGACCAATTAGGGTTGGGCTACCAACACATGATACAGCAACTAATTCATGCTTTTTTGCCGCAACAATAATTTGATTTAATATTTTTTTAAAAAAATCTTCTCCAATCTTAAAAAGTTCAAGATCATCTTCGCAAATAAATGCAACATCGTCTGTATTTTCTTTATCATCTAAAAAAACTTTCATAGATTTGATATGTGAATATGTACATCCAAACTCTGGGCCAATTGCATATCTATTATTTTCTTTTTTATGCCACATATCTTTTAATTTAAGATTACTTAAATTATCAATATTTGCTTCCATTTTTTTACCATCAAATGCATCTACGCGTTGAAATCGAGGTACCATTCCAGTTTTCTTTTTAATTTTTTTAAAAAATTTATTCATGTGTTCTAACCTATCTTTAGATCTTTCTAAATTAATAAAATAAAATTTAGGTATTTCACACGAGTTTTTACCGTTTGTAGAATCGGCTAACATTATTTAAAATGAGATTTTTTTCTTTATATTAAAACTATTTATTTTAAAAAGTACTATTTAATACTTAATAATGAATATCGAAAACTTTATTGCAAAACATATTGTGTACATTCGTGAAAATATTCTTTATCTAGAAATAAATACTTTATTTATAGATAACTTTGATTATTTGGTCACTCTTTTTTGTAATATTCAAGATATAACTAGATTAAACAAATATATTTTACCAAAAGATAAATATAGACATTTAGGATCGATAATATTACAAAAATATATTACTAAAAAATATACAAATATTTCTATTGAATTCAAAGATTTAGTAATACAAAGAAATAATTTATTTTCGCAATCTGAATGTAAACCATATATATTATATCCCACGGATGATGATATAGTTAAATATAATATATCCCACGATGAAGATATAGTTATAGCTATTTTTAATGCTAAATCAGATGTTGGTATAGATATTATGTCAAAAAATAGAATATATCAATTAAATGACATAAATATATCTCATTTTAAGACAGAAGATAAAATAAATAAATTACAACTATGGACTTTAATAGAGGCATATTATAAATATAATGGTATGTCTATATCAAATATCGACAATAGAAACTTTTATTTTGATGGTTCTTCTAATAAATTTAATGTATATAATATTGACGGAAATAAAAAAAATAATATCATTATAGAATCATTTGAATTTGTAGTAAATAATATTAATTATATAGTTTCATTTATATAAAGCTAATAATTGATTATTTGATAATCTTTTACGTGAACGATTATTCTTATAACTAATCTTCGGTTTATTAATACACTCTTGCATTAATTTTTGAACTTGTTTATGTTTAGATGTATTACTATCTATTGTTGTTTCAAACTCTTCATTAGTAAAAAATAAACTTGGTATTAAGAAATGTGTATTAGTTGATGAATAAATATAATTATCTGCAACATAGCTTGTAGTATTATTCGTTTTCAACAATAATTTATCATCAAAATAAGATATATTATCTAAAATATCTTTTGCTGTTTTTCTATTTATTATATAACTCCCAGTTCCATAAAAATAATATGGTTCAAATTTATGTAATTGTTTAGTTGTATTCAGACAGAACTTAATTGTTCTAATGCTACCTACACACGATAAAGAGATAATTCCATATTTATCTATATCATCTACTAAACTATTAAACTTATCTTTAAAATATTCTTTATTATAAATAAAATTAGTTGATAGATCATCTTCACAAATTAGACCAACATTATCTTCAGTATTATAAAAATCACTAATAGTTTTGATATGTGAATAAAGACATCCAAATTCACCTTTCTTTAGTTCTTTTGTGTAAATAGTGTTATTTTGGGGGATTTTTAACGTTCCATATATGGTAACTTTCGCATTTTTAACATATGCAGATAACATATCTTTAAATTTACCATCTTTTATATAATTATCTAAATTATCTTCTGAGTTCGCGTCTAATCCTTCGATTCTATTATAATCTATATTTTCATCAAGATATAAAGATAGATTATTAAAGAATGCAATCATATTCTCATTTCTCTTTTTAGATTTATTTAAATTAATATAATAGAATTTCATATTATTGTATTAATTTATATAATATTATATTTACTCAAAAATCTTAATGATTTGTCTTTTAGTTAATAACTTGTAAATAGCAAATATAATTAATGCAATTACTAACTTTTCACCACCGCTTGTACATGTTATATTACTTGAATTAGTAAATGTATCTAGTTGAGTATGACGGTTGGGTATATTAAATTGGTTATGTGTAATCACGTCCGGATTACCTGTATGATTCTGTTTACTTTTATCATAATAACCAACACGTGGTTCAGATTGATTATTAATATTAATAATCGCATTAACGTTCTCACAAATTAAGTATAATTTATTATGATCATATGTTAAATCAATTGTAGCATATGCGGTTGGTTCAACTCCATTAATATCTTTTAAATATACTACTTTATTCTTAGTATAATCTAATTCACTATTATCAATTTGAAAATCTTCCGATTTATCTTTAATTAATAAAACCCGAGATACTTCACATTTAGAACTTAATTTATCAAATATCAAATCAATATTTTCTCTCTTTTCACTAGATAATAAATTATCTATCGTATCATCTGATTTATGAACGGTAATTTGAAATGTACCTTTTGGCAAATCAATTAAATTAATTAAATTATATTTACCTTTTAAATAGATATTGGTTAATTCAAATTTTCCTTTTGGTGTCAAATGTTTTACATGGAATATATTACAAAAATTTTTCATTTGAATCATTTTAATAGATACATTTGTTAAGGATCTCATATCTGCACCATTTATAGTTCTCATATTTAAACCTTTTATTAAACTTAAGATTGTAGTATAGTTTTCAAGATTAACATCTTTTAAATTAATTGTTAACATTTATATCTTCAATGAGAAATTTTTATATATAAATTCTATATTTATCTTTCATATTTTCCATATTAATTTTATTTGTAACTATAATCTTTTTCCAATGTATAAAATCTAAAGAATTCTTAACCTTTTTATCGTAAACCGTTATTAGATCCATCGATTTTAATTTAGTTATATCCTTATCTTTGAACGTTTCGTATAGATCATCGTCTTCTATCAAATATTTATATACCTTTTTTGTTACATCTTTCGTAAACTTCAAACAATTATCACAATTATGGCAATTGAAAAACTTTGGTATTTGTCCAAAATATTCCAAAATAAATTTTCGTCTACATGTTTTTAAGAAAAATAATTTAGACATACTACGATAAGCAGCAGCTTTTGCTTGTCTAACCTTTAAATTTGTATATTTTGATAATCCAGATTCAGCTATCTTGATTCTCTTATATTGAAAAAATAATATTGTTTCTGCTGGTTTATAATCTCTTCCAGCTCTACCAATCTGTTGATAATATTCTTCTATAGAACTTGGTGCTCCAAATATCATAACACATCTAACTGTTTGATCAATACCCATACCAAAGGCAATTGTACTAACAATAATCTTAACTTCACCAGTACTAAACTTAGTTTGTATCATTGATCTCATCTTTTTTGATAAACCAGCATGATATGCTAATGATATTTTTTTCCATTTCTTGTTAATTTCATCACTTAATTCAACTGTATCTTTCCTACTACAAGTATAAATAATAATTCTATCTTCAGATTCTTTCGGCTGAGAAGTAATATATTTTTCTATATATGATTCTACAACTTTAACATCTATTCCATCTGAATTTTCAAATTTCAAAAATAAATTTGGTCTATCAAAATCACCTCTAACTAACAATGGTTCTTTTAATGATAAATATTCAACGATATCTTCAACTACTGGAAATGTTGCAGTTGCAGTTACTGCTAAAATAGGAACTTTCGGAAAATTTTCGCGGAATATTCCCATTTGCAAATAATCATTTCTAAAATCATGGCCCCATACACTTGTACAATGTGCTTCATCAATTGCAAATAAACCTAACATTTTATCATTATGTAAAGTAGTTGCCAACTCTAAACCATCACCATGAATTAAAAATTCTGGACTCATATAAACAATATGTATTTCGCCGTCTATAATTTGAAATATTTCTTTATCTTTATTAAAGTTGTTTCCATGTAATGCTGCGACCGGTATATCTCGTTCTATTAGTTTTTCTTTTTGATCTTCCATTAATGAAATAAGTGGTGAAATTATAATACATACTTTTCTAGTAATAAGTGGTGGTATTAAAAATGTCATCGATTTACCATAACCAGTTGGAAGTAAACCTATAACATCTCGTTTTTTATCAACAATTGCTTCGATAATTTCCATTTGTTTTGGTTTCAATTCAGGAAAGCCCCATTTTTCTTCGAGAACTTTCTTCAATCTTCTATGGTATTTGTCTTTCATAATATATTCTAATATATATACATCTGGAATTATTAAAATCATCTTTTTTATAGATTATATTGAGTGACTAAATTAATCGCATTGTCTGTTTTAGTTATATAAAATAATTGTACTATTAAAAATAGGTTTGACGAATCGAAATTGCTTATTACCATTACTATATGCTTCGCAATGAAAGTTTTATTATGTCTTTTGCTATTACTGCGTAAAACGCAATGACAGTAACTTATTCGATTATTTTGCAAAGCAATGGAATGTAGATAATCACATTCCATTGTTTTGCAAAATAAACATATCATTTAACTACGTGATTTCTACGAAATTTATCGATCTTTTTGCTTTGCAAATATCCCAATACTACGCAAAATAAAAGTATGATTTCTAAGACTAAAAATAGTTACCATCCCAAACACGAAAGTTCTTCATGTGTTAACTTTTGATAGAATTCGATATAATTATCAATAGAATTTAGCTCGGAAAATCTAGTTTCGTGACTTTCGATGTATCTAACAATTTCATCAGAATTAACCATTTTATCATATTCTGTTGTAAGATTATATTCTGAGTTGTCTAATGTGTTTAATAGAAATTTGTCAATAATATGACTCATATTCATTTTAAATTTATATTGAATATGAGCTGTAATTGCATTAGTAGTATATCCAAGTTTCTTCAAATTCTTTTGTTTATCAAATGATATGTTCATTACAGTATCTCTTGCGATATAAGCTTTAACAATCATGTCAACTGTAGGGTTTGAACTTGCCATAAATTGTTTAATATCAGTATTATTTTCAAAGTTAGTTTCATTAATAGATTGCATTATAAAGTAATATTATAGAGAATGCATGCAAATATCAATTTTTTTGTTACACTTTCTAATTTCAAACTCGGTTTATTTGCAAAGCAAAAAAGAAAAAATACAAAAATATAAAAATATAAAAATTGATTAATAGATTTATATTTGTATTAATTAAATCTATTAATGAATTTCAATACAGACTCAGAAAATAACATAAGTGCAAATAATATTTTTAGTTTATCTAACAATGAAGAAAAAATACTTCAACAATGGACTAAAACTAATTTAGTACAACAACTTAAAGAATTACGAAAAGATTCGGAAGAATGGAACTTTTTAGATGGACCTCCTTTTGTAAACGGAAATCCTCATCATGGTCATCTTCTAGTTTCAACTATTAAAGATGTATTAGCTAGACATAATTCTAATCTTGGGAAGAAAGTATCTTATCAGATTGGATTTGATTGTCATGGTTTACCAATGGAACAAGCAGCTGAAAATGAAATTGGTAAAAAAATGTGCTCGGATGCAAATATTGATGAAATTAGAATTTTTAATCAAAAATGTCAAGAAATTCAGGATAGGTCTTCTGATAGATTTGAATCAGTATTATCAAGATTGGGTCGCCAGTTTGAATCAGATAAAACATATTACACGTCAGATATTAATTATATGAATGCATTATGGATTAGTTTTCGAAAATTATTTGATAAAGGACTAATTTATAGAGGTAAAAAAGTAATGCCTTATAGTTATGGTTGCCAAACCGCACTAAGTAATTTTGAAGCAAACCAAAATTATAAAACGGTTAGTCATACATCAGTATATTTAAAATTTAAAATAGAAAATAAACATAACGAATACTTCTTAGTTTGGACAACTACTCCATGGTCTCTCTTATCTAATCAAGCATTGTGTTTAAATCCAATGATTGAATATATTTTGGTAGAGTCTGATGAAAATTATTGGATTGCTAAAGATTTATATTCATCTATTTTTAAAAAGAATGAACCTATATTAAAAACGGTTACCGGTAAAGAGTTAGGTAATATTAGATATGTTCCACCATTTAATCTATTTAATCAAGAACAATTTATTACACTTGTTGATGAGTATGTTACAAGTGATTCAGGTACAGGAATTGTACATATTGCACCATTATTTGGTGCTGATGATTTCAGAATATGTATGACAAATAATATTATTAACTCAAAAGCTACTAATCTACCTGATTTTATTGATAGTGAAGCAAAGATTAAACCCAGTATTGATATTTATATTAATGATGAACCAATTAAAAATCGACTAATTTTAGATCTATCAGACTTGATAATTAGATACTTGAAAAATAATAAAATGTATTTCAAAAAAGAGTCTACGGTACACAAGTATCCTTATTGCTGGCGAACGGATACACCTCTTATTTATCTAGCTCAAGATTGTTGGTTTTTAAATGTACAAGATATTAAACAAGATTTGATTGCTAATAATTCCAAAATCCAATGGTTTCCAGAGTCTGTAGGCACTTCTCGATTTAATAATTGGCTAGAAGGTGCACCTGATTGGTGTCTATCTAGAAATAGATTCTGGGGTACACCAATCCCTATTTGGAAATCATATGATGATGAGTATATATGTATTACATCAATTGAAGACTTGCAGCAATATACCGATAAGGTAATTACTAATTTACACCGTGAGTATATTGATGATATTATTATTATAAAGGATGGTAAAGAATTTAAAAGAATTGATGCCGTATTTGATTGTTGGTATGAATCTGGACTAGCCGGTATTGCTAAAGAAGGAAAACAATGCGAACAAGCAAAATATCCGGTTGATTTTATTGCGGAATCGTTAGACCAAACACGTGGGTGGTTTTATACACTAAATGTTTTATCAACCGCATTATATAATGAACCTGCATTTAAAAAAGTTATTGTATCTGGATTAATTCTAGCATCAGATGGAACAAAAATGTCAAAACGTTTAAATAACTACACACCACCTGATGATATTTTAAAAAAGTATGGTGCGGATGTATTAAGATTATATTTATTATCGTCACCTGCTACTCAGGCTCAAGAGTTTAAGTTTAATGATAATGAATTAGCCATGTTTACACGTAAAGTATTACCTTATTTTCATGCACATAAGATGCTTTATGAGTCAATTGAAAATATTCGTAGAACAGATAGTTGTATTGAATTATATAATCTTACTGATCAATATTATAATTCAACAGATAAATTAGATATTTGGTTGTTTAATCTAACTAATAAATTACAATTGGATATTAATAATTCGATTGAAAAATTAGAGTTATATAAAATACCTGTTAATATTTTTAATTATATTGACAACTTGACAAATATCTGGATTAAATTTTCGAGAGATAGATTGAAGGATAATTGCGATACTATTGATACAATTAATTCAATTAATACATTATATCGAATTTTAAATCAAGTAAATATTATATTGTCACCAATTATACCATTTAATACAGATTTCTTATATCAGTATTTAAGATGGATTGTAAATCACACAAGTACAGATGATATAATTGAATATAATAGTATTCATTTGTTAGTAACAAACAATTCGGTAACATATGATTCAAAAATTATTGATTCAATGAACAATGTAACTTCTATTATAGAGATTGTAAGAATGGCAAGACATGATATGAAGATTAAATTACATACATCTGATAGACCATCTAATTCACCAATAAGAAATATGCAAGTCTATTTACCAAAAATTTATAAAAATAATATTGATCCCTATTTTGATAAATATATTAAAGAACAATGTAATGTTGAGAACTTGAACTATTTTTTTGAAACGAGTGAATGTACAATTGAACCAAATAAAGGAACAATTGGTAAAATGTTTAAAAAGGAAGGTTCAAATGTTATTAAATTAATTAATACTTCTACTATGGAAGAATTAGTTAATAATAAAGTATATTATAATGATATTTTAATTACGTCTGATTTCTTCAAGTTATCAACTAATATAATTGAAAAAGAACATTTTTATACAATTCAGTCTGGAATATATCTAATTCTACTAGATACTACATTCGATCAAGATCTATTATCTAAAATGAAACTATCTCTTTTGAAAAGAGAGATCCAAGATATTCGTAAGAAATTAAATTATAACATATGGGATAAATTAGACGTAGTTATTGATACAGAGTCTTATACAATTAATAAATATTTAAATGAATGGAAAGAGTATTTTGAAACAACTATAAACTCGAAAGTTCGTGTTGAATCTATTAATGCTGATTCTTATACATTTAACTATGAAAATGAAACAATTAGATTTAATCTGACTAAAATAAATTAATTTAAATTATGAATATAAAGTAATATTTGCACAACCTATTCTTTGTCATTTTCGTCATCAGATGAATCAGAATCACTGTCAGAATCACTTCCAGAATCTACAGAAGAAATATTAGAATCGGTATCTGACTCAGAATCAGAATCTGTATTGCTATCCGAGTCAGAATCTAATTGAAGTTTATTTTGGATCATTTCAGAAACAGTTTTTGCTTTAGTAACCTTGGCCTCTTTTTCAACTTTAGTTGGTACTACTACATCTTTTGCCTTCTTAGAAGCAGCAGTCGCAAGTTTTTTATCTGCAGCCGCAATCTTCTTCTCTGCAGCCGCAATCTTCTTATCTGCAGCAGTAACCTTCTTATCTGCAGCTGTAACCTTTTTATCTGCAGCAGTAACCTTTTTATCTACAGCAGTAACCTTTTTCGAAGTAGCATTCTTTTTAGTAGCTACTTTTTTCTTATCAACTTCTTCCATCTCAACAGATTCTTCTTTATCAACAACCGCTTTCTTAGTTGAACCTTTCTTAGATGTAATAGTGATTTCTTCATCTACATCAACATCTTTATTAGTTGTCTTCTTATTTGACTTCTTAGTTTTGGTTGAATCTAACTTGGAAAAATATGTTTCAGCTTTCTTAATAATAGATGCACGATCTTTATTGTAAGTTTCTAGCTGTTCATTAAGTATAGTCATTTTAGATGATACTTGACACCATTCTTCTTGACAAGCAGTTATGTTTTTTGCATCACTTGCTGTAGTTTTTGTTTTCTTATTAATAATAATTTCGATCTTTTTAATAATAGTATTCTTTTCAGTTTGAAGAGTCTGAATACTATCTTTAAGCATATCAATCTTATTTGAACTTTTAATCCATTCTTCTTTAATATACGTAATATCATCAGTTGAGTTCGTATTATTAAAGACTGTCACAAATATATTATTGAGTTCTGTTAAATTCTCAAGTGATTTCTGACAATTACTAATGAACTGATCTCTTAGTTCAGAATATTCATCTGATATAGCATTTACCTTTTTTGTAGTAGACATTAATTAAAAGGGAAATAGGCTAGGATGTAACTATATCAATTTTTATATATAAGCTTCTGAGTGTCTAAATCGAGTTTGCTTAGCAACCTCGATTTATTTGCAAAGCAAAAATACTGTTAAAAATATTCAATTGCTTATTACCATTACCTTTTACGAAGTAATGGTAATAGGTAATGACAATATAAAAGAACGAATTTTTCACTTTGTGAAATTATAGTTACACTTTCCAATTTTCTAATATAAGCTTCTGAGTGTCTGGTTATCATTCAAATGCTTTTTACCATTACCTACGAAATTTTATGATTTATTCTTCTCTTGGAATTGATATATAAACATCTGTTCCATAATCTTCCATTGACATTAATCTTATGTCCCCACCTAGAAAGTTTATTATAGAACGACTTACAGATAGTCCTAATCCAAACCCAGACATTGGACACACAGACTGTTGGTTTCCATTCGCAATGCGAAGAGAATTATTATAATAATTATTCTTGTCTGTTGTATATGAATAATACCATACTTTATCTAAATCTGCATAAGGTATACCTTTTCCATTATCTGATATCTTAATAATTACATCTTCAGTTCCAGAAATAACAATATTTAATGTATCTTGATTATTTTCAACACTTGCCCTTAATCCATTTTTAATTATTTCGAACATTACATAGTAAAGATAAGATGGTATATAGCAAATTTCTGGATTAGTAATTTTTTCTATTATTACTTCGGGTGAATGCCCATAAGTCATTTGACAAATACGTGTTGCATCATTTATTGCATCTTGAATTACTTCAATTGGTGATGTTTTTTTATTTATAATTCCAACGTAATTTGTGTCGGTATATTCATAATGCAAATATTGATCAATTAAAAGTCTAACACTCATCCTATTAGTATAAAATTTGTCTAACGCATTGTTTAATTTATCAAAACTACCACATGGTAAATGCCCATGTTTTTTTAAATATTCAAAAACATCTTCATTATATCTATCAGATAGATTTACATTTAATTCTTTAAATCCCTCAGTTATTTTTTCCGTAGTATCTGCATGTCTAGTATATATATTTTGTAATACTTGATTCATTTGTTTATCATTAGTATAGTCCTCAAACTGATATAATTCTTCAAATGATTTAATATACCAGCTTGATAATACATTTATAGATGGCATAGCAGATAATCCATAAGGTAATGTTTCTAATTCAGTCGTTCTTTTAGCTAATCGAGTCAGTAACTCTTCTTTGAAGCCAATTTTAAATGAATTATTTACTTTAAAATTATTAAAATTATAATTGAGTAATGTTTTCAGTTTTATTTGTTTTTCTATTTTATTAGAATAGTTATAAATTTCTCTTATTAAGAATCTATTCATTAATATATATAATTTTAATTATTTAAAACAAAAAGTACTTGTTTATTTCTTTGTTTACCTTGGGATGATATTCAAATGTTTTATCATAATTGGCAATATTTGGTTCTTCAAAATATTTATTATAAGTATGATATACAACTTTTGGAATAAGTTTTCCATTATTATTTAGAAATCTAAAAGTATTCAAATGGTATGCTAAATCCATATCTGTCTTCACTACTATTATATATTTATTATAATCTTTTGCGATATCTAAATATTGTTCACGTTGTTCATTTGTATACATTAATCCTTCTATTATTACACTTTTTTTATCACTTATAATTTTTTCTAACTTTTTTATTAATAATTTAGATGATATACCATTATATTTATCTTTACTTAAATATTCATAGTTATATTTATCTTCTAATTTTTTTGACAAGTAAGTCTTCCCTGAACCTGGTAATCCAGTAATTAATATTATATTTTGTTTATCTGTATTTAATTTAAGTGTTTGTTTTATTTTTTCATATTTTAGTTTTTGTTTATTATCATAATCTAATAAATAACCTTGATATTGCCATTCTCTTTCTTTTTCTTTATCCATATTAGAAAGGAAAAATACTTCAGGACTATAAAAGTTAATTCCTATATTAAAAGCAAATTTTCTATCACTATCGCTATGGTCCTTTTTATAAGAGTTATCTTTTATCCTACCTGCCGCATCACCTACATAATATGATAGATTCATTTCTACCCCTTTATCCTTAAGGAACTCCCACAGACCAACACGGGGTTTTCTAAATATATCATCTTTATCTGATACTAAAAAAACTAATTGAATATTAAGAGACTCTTGTATTTGCTTGTATTTTTCTTTTAATTCATCAATGGTAGTCTTACCTGTTGCTAGTCCTAATTGATTTGTAAATATAGTTATGATATGTGTATCATTTTTTGCTATTTTAATTAGGGTATCTTTAACTTCTGGAAATAACCACATCCAATCATTTGAATCTACTGGGAACTTTTTGCCAGATTTTGGTTTAATTAGTGTATAATCTAGATCAAATCCAGCTATTTTTTTTTTATTAAAATCTATATCTATGTTTGGATATTTTAGAAATAACATATTAATATGTTATTTCTAATATATTATCATAGAAATGAATCAATTTTTATTTATAACGTATTTAGTCTTCATCTATTAAAAATGTGAATAAACGGATATTGTATAAATTAAGGTTTGTGTTGGATAATGTATGCGATGGTATCATCAACAGAACTTCCAAATAATCCTCGTGAAACTTCGTGGTGTTTAACAGATATATCAGAATAATCATCGCGTGAAAGATATTCTAACAACTCTGTATATTTCCAACTATCCCAAAGACCATCTGAAGCACATACAATAACTTGTTTTTCACTGAGTGGTGGATGCTGTTTTATTGATGGTTCCGCAGTTACGCCATAATTCTGTTTATGAATAAAATCACCAATTGATCTTGTCATTGCTAATTTGTGATTAAAACCATTTCCAATGTATGCTCCAATTTCTCCTTCTACATTTTTTGCATATACATTCGTAGAAACTCTAACTGGTTGAGTCCATGTGCCATCTACCGATTGATAGATATGAATAAGGGGTCCTGTTTTAATGCGTCTATCATACTCGAATACAGTTCTCGATTTTATTTCCATAATTCGTTTAAACTCGTCGATGTTTAATGGACCATGGTCTGTTACTAGAACTTCAAATATTCCTTTTGTAGGATCAAATAAAACTATATCTGAATCACCAAGATTAGCAGTCCACATATCTCGGTTTTCTCTATCAACTAAAATAGACAGTGTTGAACCACCTAAAGAATAACACAACCTCGAAAGTACGGATTCTTCACACTTACTAACTAAATGTTTTAATGCACATGTAATATCATCTTCATTCCAATCACATTCTGGTACGATTGTATTGAATACTTCTATACAACTATCTGCGAATTTTTCACCACCAATTCCATGTCCATCGGCAATCACTGTAAATGTGACTAATCCGAGCTCGGTTAGAATAGTAAGTTGATTGCCTCTATCTTGGTTAGATTGACTTGGCAAATTAATAGATGTAGTACATCTACTTGAACAGGATAATACTACCTGTTCGGGTACGGTTGTTTGTACTATGGTGGGTACGGGGGGTTGTACTAATGTACTTATATCAGCTAAATTTGTAAAAACGGACATATTAATTTATTATGATGTCATTTATTGTTAATAATTCAATTTTTCCTTTGCAAATGTAACAAATTTCGGATTATAAGAAGGTATTAGATAAGTCAAAAAGTTTTATGACTCTTATTTGCGTATCAATATAATTAAAATATTTGTTCGGTTAATTATCTAATATAAAAAATATATAAATATAATGAAAAGAGTATATATCGATGGAATATTTGATTTATTTCACAGAGGTCATATTGAATCATTAAAGCAAGCAAAAAATATTTGTGATAATGTATATCTTATGGTGGGTGTAATATCTGACCAAGATGCAAATAATTATAAAAGAATGCCTATCATAAATGAAGATGATAGAGCTGAATTATTAAGAAGTGTAAATATAGTTGATGAAGTACTAACAAATGTACCATTATCTGTTACGAAAGAATTTATAGAATTAAATAATATTGATTTAGTAGTTCATGGTTTTAGTAATAATGAAGATTGGGAAAAACAAAAAGATTTCTTTGAATATCTGATAAATGAAAATAAATTTAAAAAAATAGACTATTATGACAAGACTTCTACAACAGATATTATTAATCGCATCAAGACTGAATATTAATCGCATCAAGACTGAATATTAATCGCATTAAATCTGACTATTAATACTACGAGTTGCTTTATGCCAACATACTTCACATAGTTGTCTATCATATGCAAAATAGTCAACTTTATTTCTATAATTATATAATTTTTGACTACATCGAAAACACTCATTACTTATCTTCTGAATAGGCATAATGGAACTATATTCGTGTTTATCAATGTTTACAGGATTATGCAATATTGACATATCAGAACAAGAGTTTGTATTTTTCTTAAGAATATATATATTGTCATTTGTAACATTATTTGAATCATTATTTGTATCATTATTTGAATCATTTTTTTTTTGATAATACTTTATATAATTATATATAGGGTTAGTAATATACTTGAGTACCCAACAAATAATTATAATACATGCGATAGTTGGTGTAGCTAACATATCAATTATTTATTATTAGATAAATAATATTAATCAATTTTTATATATCAAAGAGTTTCGCAGAAACTCTTTGATATATAAAAATTGATATAATTTGCTAATATTTAAAATAATCATTATTAATGTATATTTTAGAGATTAAGATTGATGATTCAGTTAGTAATATCGTTAAAGAGTATTATAATCAACTTCAAAATAGAGATTCTTCTGATAGTGGTATAGATCTGGTTGCAATCGAAGATATTAGTGTTAAACCACTACAAGTAGGAACAATTGATTTTAAAATTAAATGTCAAATGATTAATATAATCACTACAGCCACCTTCGGCGAAAAAGGTGAATTAGATGATTCTAAATATTATCCTTATTATCTATATCCCAGATCGAGTATTTCAAAAACACCATTAGGTATGGCTAATAGTATTGGTATTATTGACAAGGATTATAGAGGTAATATTATGGCAAAAGTAAGAAATTTTTCAATTGATGATACCTATAACATAACTTCAGGTGATAGATTATTCCAAATTTGCGCACCTGATCTATCACCTATTAAAATTATGATTGTATCAACATTGACAGAAACATCACGTGGCGAAGGTGGATTTGGTTCAACTGGTAAAACACTTCAACATGTTTAATTTGAAAACATATACATCATATAAGTTAAGAATAATATATAGTTACCTGGACCAAATTCTTTTAAATTTAATAATTTCTTTTTGATTTCAATAAGATTATTTTTCGCATTTGCGTGATTTATTTTATGAGGAAATAATTTTCTATAAGATTCGTATGACATTTTATAAATTAACAAGAAAATTTTACCTATACATGTATTATCATACTTTTCTTCTGTAAGGATTTTGACTTTTTCTTTATAAAAATTATCATCCTTATTTTTTTCATAAGACTGTATTGCCTCATTCATTCCAAAAACAGCTCCAAAAATAAATGTAACAATAAAAATTATTGCTAATAATGTTAACTTTGAATTATATGATGGTGTGTTATATGAATTAATTACTTTATTAATTACAATTAACATTAAAGGTAGATTAGTTACATTATCTGAAACTGAATCTAATATCATTCCTAATGTAGACCCTTGATTATATTTTCGTGCCATTCTACCATCAACTGTATCCATCAAATATCCTAACAGGTAAAATATATAACAATAAGTCATATTATTTTTATAAAAACAATATATACCAATTATTGTAAATATAGTAGAAAGTAATGTTACATCATTTGGTTTTAAGCCCATACAATGTAATGGTTCTAATAGTAAATCTGACAAAGGAAAGAATAAATGAATGTCTGCAAGTGATTCTTGTTCATTATCATTTCCATATTTATCTAATTTTTTTTGTTCCATATAAAATAATCTTAGATTTTATTTTATTTAGAATATATTTTCAATTAGAAAATTCTTTCGAATTCGTGTTTTGTATCTCCTTTTATAGGATCTATAACTGTAAATGCATCTTTTACCATCTTTTTCTTAACATCGCCGTCCCGCTTATCTTTAAATCCAATATCAGGTCCTTTATTGATTTCCATTAAAGTACAATTTAAATTTTCATCTGGTGCTATATCAGCACCAAATATTTGGAATCTCAAATGTTTATCTAGTTTATTATTTGAACATATTTTTTTTGACAATGCTATCATGGTTGCTTTCATTTTCGTTCTAACTTCTTTATCAAATTTATTAGCTTTAACCACGCCTAGATGGTTTCTAAAATCTTTAAGTGTAAGAGGATTTTCATCATATACTTTTCTATCAATGTAACCGGTAGTAATTGTTTTCTTAAAATCCATACTATTTTTTTCAAATAATTTTGGTGTATAGTACATAAAACCATCTCTATATATCCATGCTTTAATATTACCTTTATGACATACTACAAGTAAGTAATATCTAATATTTATCTTTCTGCCAGATATTATATAAGGATTTTCTAAAAAGTCTTGAACAATATTAAAGCCATCGCCTACTGAATTTAAAATAACATTTAAATCATTTGATAGTTTTAAACCTTCTTGTCTTTGTTTATAATTTTTAAGAATAAATTTACTTCCTTTGTTTTCTGATTTTTTCTTTGCATAAAATTTCTTAAATCTATTTTTCTCTTCGTTACTAGATAGAATAAATGTTTCGGGCATAATAGTATGAGCATAGCTACCCCATTCTTCTCTTAGTAGACTCCATAATCCGGATTTAGATGCAATCCAATCGCACCCATCAATCATAAATATTTTTTTACCTGTCTTTAAATTATTAAATGCTTTAATATTCGATTCACATCGGGTGTACCCACATGGAAGATAATAATCCCAAGAGTCATCTCCTACTTGATTCATTTTTCGTTGTTCTAAAGCATATTTAACAGCTTGTGGCAAGTAATCACATGAAGCTTTATAGCTACCAAAGTGTTCAAATTTATCATTAAAACAAAGAAATAGAATTACAAGTACAATACCAATATTAATTAAAGTATCTTTATTAATTGATCCAATATTCATTAAGTAAACTTAGATTAAATTTTATAAAGAATTTATATTATATTATTCAACTAATTATAGATTAACTTTTATAAAGAATTTAAAGTATATTATTTTATAAATAAATTATCAGACACAATTCAGATCAAAAGATTTAACATTGTGAATTCATAAACACATTTAATTGATTTATATATTCAGGTTGATTATCTTTACCTAACTCAATATTACCATCAAAATGAATTATATTATCTTTTTTATTTTCATGTAACCAGTCTTGATGAAGTAGATGACAATGGTTTAAATACTCTATGGGAATACTCGATTCGCCATTTCTATTTCTTTTTTTAATACGGTCAAAACAAATTGATGGTTCAGTATTTATATATATAATAGAATCTACATTTGTCTTTTCTTTGAATGTATCAAACCAATAGTTATAACTTTGCCACTCGATTTCATTTATATAACCTTGTTGATATAACATTTTAGCAAAGACAAATTTATCAGTATAAATAGACCTCTCACAAATAATAATTTCATTTGATTTATCATCTATAGCTTCTAGTAATTTGCGTAATCTAGTGATGTATGCTAATATTTGAAATGAAAATGAATATTTTTCTTTATTTTCATAGAATAGTTCTAATATAGTTTTATCCCCGTCTTTAATATTATTCCATTCTGATACAGGTTCATCTACAAAGAACACTTTTTTATTATCTTTAAAATATTCTCGTAGAATTTCGAGTACTGTTGATTTACCGGATCCAATATTTCCTTCAATAGAAACAATCATTACTATTATAAGATTATGGTAAATAGGTATTATTAATCAATTTTTATTTAGAATAAGCTAACTATGTTTTTGGCTATTTGTCAAGCAAAAATAAACTATCTATTCATTCCGGGCAATTTTTATGTAATAAATATTGATTTATTAAGAATTACATTTTAATATATACATTAATAATGGGAAAACATACAAAAACCAATAGAATTATGATAGTTGATACTGAATATGATACAATGCCTAAAAGGTTACTTGCACTCGCATATATTATTTACGAGAATAATAAAGTTATAAAAGAAGTAGTAAAATACATCAAGTATTCAAATGAAATTTTTAAAGTAAATGAGAATGCGGAAGCATTTAAATATCATAAATTAACAAATAAGTTTCTTCAAGAAAACGGTGAAAGTATCGAAACAGCAATCAATACCTTTAATAATGATTTAACTGACATAGACTTAATTATAGGACAGAATATTCTATCAGCTGACATTCAAATAATTCGAAAAGAAGCAATTGGTACATCAATGTGGTATGGAAAAATTAGAGAAAAAATACAAAAAATACAAATATATGATACAATGTATGCTTTTAGATTAAAAGTACCTGAAGAAAAATCATCATTAGATAATATTTACAAATATTTATTTGATGACGAAATGGAAAACCACCATAATGCAATGGATGATTGTAAAAACACATATAAGTGTTACATGAAGATGATTGAAACCGAATATACATTTGAAAATCAAATTATTAAATTCACTGAAGATGTTTTTGATGATTTAACCAAGATTTGTAAAAAATGTGATATATGTGAAGCAAAATTATTAGATAATAATATATATAAATTCATAAATAAAACAAATAGATTTGAAGAAAATGATAAAAGTTATATAATTTGTAATAATATTTTAAAAGAAAAACAAGAAATATGTAAAAAATGTTTCAACCATCATGAAGTAATGATTATTAACAATAATACAACAGATATGATTGATATTGTAAAGTTTAAGAATTGTGAATGTATAATTGATAATTTCTTTGAAGTAATTGGTGATAAAGAAAATACAATATACTTAAAATCTAGCTATGCAGATAAAGACGATATTAAGAAATTAGGAGGACGTTGGAATTCTCAAAAAAAGGTATGGTATTTTACATATACTAAATCTACAACAAATAGATTAGATAAATTTAGTAAATGGATAGAAAAATCAACTGAAGTATAATTATACAAAATATTTAATTATAAACATAAGTATTGCTAGAATAATTCCTCTTAATATTAAAGATGGCATTGGCGATTCATATGTATCTATAAATGGTATTGTAACCATTAATAATTTATTTATTTTTTTATGAGCTAATAATGAAAATAATAAAATAATTATTAAATACTCTTTTGAATTTACTAACAAACGGTTGCGCCATGATTTTTTTAAAACTACACGAGATGCTTCTTTTTGTAAAGACGGCTCTTTCTGAACTATATTACTTGGAAGTATAGGATTATATTCTGCATGCTGTGGTTGTGTTTGTGATTGATATGATTGATATTGTTGTTGATTATGTTGTTGATTATGTTGTTGATTATGTTGTTGATTATATTGTTGATTAGTTTGTTGATTAGTTTGTTGATTAGGTTGTTGTAAATGTTGTTGTATTTTATCGTCCTGATGAACAAATGGTTGATAATTAATATTAGCATTCATTGATTCTTTGACAGATTGTGTATTGCTCAAATTTTCTATATTATTTTCAACATTTCTAACCAAATTATTTACGTTTGGATTATTATGAGATTGTAAAGAGGTTATAGGAGTAGCCATTTCATAATTATGATTATTCATTATAAAATGGTTAGAAAAAATTTAAATATATTTATTGCTTTTCTAAATGTTCTTTCCAAGCATAATCTAATACCTTATACTTGTTTTTTATAATATTTCTATTCAAGTGATCTTTCTCTTCGCTTACCCATTCTTGTTTTAATCCAAAGTTTTCTAAACTTTTTGATAATTCGACAATCTTTTTAACTTCGTCTAATGTAATATTTCCTCTATATTCATCTGATTTCATACTAAAGAATACGGCATATTCAATTTTGTCAGAAATAAGTTTTTCAGAAAGAATGGTTCCATATTCATTCTTCATATACCAAATATTAAGATTATGATTCAGAAACATTAAATCTTTCTTTTGGAAGTAGTCTTCTTCAAATAAATTCTTACAGAAAATATCCATATCACCTCTTACTGTATCTTCTCTAAATTCTCCATCTTCAAAGATTACAACTTTTGTATTTACTCTTGAATCAATAATTTCAAATAGATCATCCTTTGATATATCTGAAAAAGTCATACTTTTATCTTTATCATTTGGGATATATGTTTTTAAAATAATAACATTTCCATATATTTTTTCATTCTCTAGATTTAACATAGTCGCAAATTGATTTTCATTTTCTTTGGTTCTAAATTTGGTTGTTCTAATATCTAAAAACATCATTTCGTAAAAATATTCAGGTTTATCGTAAAAAACTTGTGTAACTGCATTTCTATCATCGGTTTCATATTTATTAATGTCTAAATTATTACTAACTGTTTCAATAAAACTATCAGGTGATGTCTGTTCAACTTTATTAAAGTCTCCATTAACAAGGGTTGTAGTATATCCTGGATTATTATAATCAAATGATTCAATATCATTTGGACCAATAATAATAATTTCAAAATTTGAAGTATTTTCAAATTTAATATCGTTAATACACTCTGGATTTAAAGTAGCTTCCATATAACAGAAATGTAATTTAATTCTTAAGTTGTTTTACACCCTTGAATATTTAAAACGCCGGTTTTAACGGCAAAAAATAAATCAACAATATTGTAATGGCGCATTATCACTCTTACGAGGTATAACGCCAATTTTTTCTGGTTTGAAATACAATGGTCCTTATTATCTTCTATACAGATTGAGAAACAACCTTTCTAAAAATTATTGCTCTTTATATTGCTCTTCTTGCTCTTTCTCTTCTTGATTATTTTCATATGTTGTATTAGATTGGTTTGTTACAACATATTTTTCAATATCATCTGGACGTAATACAAATTTTATATCTTGAATACGTTTTAATTCATTGTTACGTAATTGTTCATCTTCTGGATATATATTATTTAAAAGTTCTTGTTGAATATCTTTAACGTTTTGATTATTGATAATTGCATGTTTATCAAAACGAGTAAGTAATTCCATATCTTCTACCTTTTTTAATAATAATTTATGATTATCATAATTATTATATAATTCATGATCGTTAATGTCAGATGTATTATGTGAATATAATAGTTTATCACAACATATTTTATTATTTTTCCATATATGTTTGGTTAGTACAATTAGACGTTTATTCATATTTAATCCTGTTCGATAACTTAATAACTCAACACCTTGATAATAATTTGAACTCCAATTTCCAGAAATGCATAAAACAGAACAACTAATCAGTTGTAGTGCTGTTCCTATTACATAACCAATAGGCAATCCAATAAAAGTCTTACATATCCTTTGTGCCTTTTGCGTATAGGTTAATTCAGTCATATCAATATCATTAGTTATTTTTGCCAATAGTTCTTCAACTTGATTTTCATCACAAAATAAATGTATCTTGCAAATGCTATTTTGCACTTTTCCAACAATCTTTACAATTTCATATTTTTTTTCAAATAACTCGTCTATATTATTAATATTTGGCATTGTATAACAAATAACAGGTTCTTTATAGACTGCATTATTTTGTTCATCAACTTCATGATAAATTGCTGTATCATTACCACCACCTTGTTTAATTGTATAAGCACTATGTGACATATACCATTGTGTATATATTTTAGTATATCCATCACATTGTAGAAAAGCACTTTTTGTATTAACACTAAAATCACATGCTCTTATTTTAATATTTATATCTGGAGATACATTTCCACATATATATCTAAATTGATCAATATTAGAAAGTCGTGTAATTGACATTATATATATATCTTATTATACATCTCTTTATATTTATATTTTGAAGATTTACTTATACACCTTTGAAGATTTAAAATGGAATAAATATATTCACAGTTTAGGTTTCTTATCTAACTTCGTAATGACATTGTGTATATTTTGATTACTTGTTATACTAAGATAACTCGGTCTCTATACCAACCGTATATCATCTTTGTATTTGTTTTTACTCTGTGAAAACGGTGTTTTAAATCTTCAAATGTATAATATATTATAATTTTAATATGTTATAATATGTTATAATATGTTATAATTTTAATGACCATATAGTATCACGGACACATTTAATATAGTAGCCATTAAATTGTTTCAAATAACTTAACGTTGATAAATGCGGTATCTTTGAATTATATATTTCATTATTATATTTAATTTCTAATATATCTGATGTAATTAAATTAACAATGTAAATATTTTGATAGAAAGGACATGAAATTAGGTTCCACCCTTCTCTTAAATTAAAAGTATATTCATATATTTCATATCCATTTAAATCAATTAAAGTATTTTCTTCTGAATTAATCCAATAACCACTATTAACTTCTAATGTTTTTAAATTATTAATTGGTAATTTACTATTGTATGTATAATTTGTATTTTTGATAATATTAACATGTTTATTATTTTTAAGACTATTAATTGCATTTGTATGATTTACTTGTTCAAGTGGAAAAGATACTAGATTCCATCCTTTATTTAGACCAAGAGTATGATTAATTAAATTAATATTCTTTGTTAGTTCTAGAAATCTTTCAACATGGGGTACACCATATCCATAGAAGCCATGTATCTTATTATTTAACGATGCTGATTCATATATACTATTTATAAGTTGGGTTTTTGTTATATACTTCCTTAATGATATACATATGGCACATATACCTGTTACTATTGGACAAGAATTATTTGCACGGAAATTATCTATAATTATTGTTGGTACAACTAATTTAGGTGTAAAGTTATTAATCGTACTAGTAAAACTATTTGTATTACCAACAATTATCATGTCTTTTACATCACCCGGTAGATTAATTATATTATTTATACTATTATACCCGGTTGCAAATATAATTGTATTAGGCATACTTTTAATAATATTATCTAATTCTTCTTTCTTACTAATCATTTCATTAGAGGTAAACGTGTAATTTACTGAAATATTAATAATATCAACATTATTTTCTTTACCCCATTTAATAGCATTAATCATGTTATCAACTTCATTAATAGTTTCACTTGGAACCCATTCAGATTCAGCAAAATAATAAGAAGCATTCGGTGCTAATTGATGAATAGTTAAGAATACATTTGTACCTAATCTATTATCATTCCCAGCGCTAAATTGAGTAAAATTTTTATAATTATTGTTAGTTACTGTAATTCCTTTGTCGGCTAATATATTTTTATCAAATCCAGTATCTATAATAAGAATTTTAATACCAGATGTAGAATACATATCAGGTACTCCGATTAAAGTTTTAAATGTATCCAAATTATAATCAATATCGTCTGGCAAATCCCATTTTGGTTCTTCATCTAATGGAAATATTATATTAGTCTTAAGAGGATCATAATAATCAGCATTATTATAATTAACACCATATCCAATATCTTCTAAGAACCCAATTGATATACGACTCATAGGCGCTGCAATACTCATCCACCCTGTCATTAATTCATTTACAAGTCCTGGATATATAACATAATCAATAGATCTATCATTAGTAGATACTGCATGATCATCAATAAACAATTCTCCTTCTTCTGGATGTGCGTCTGCAGTTCCTTGTCCTCCATTATCTTCAATGGGAATACCAAAAAAAGACTCATTATTAAAATATTTTTTATAATTATATAGAGCATTTTTCCCAATATAATATTTTTTTTCAATCATATCTTGTTCTAAAAAATATGATATAGGTGCAAACTTATTAAACCAAAATGTACCAATTCCAAGAACATGTCCAAATTCATGGACGATAGTACTATATATTATACTTAAATTAAAATTAACAGTTTGTAGAAATTGTAGATTTAGTGCAATCATTGCTCTCGTAGTAAATTGTTGACCAAATTTATTACCAATTACACTTAATGGAGATGCATACCCAATTAATTTCATTTCTAATATTTGTAAATAAATAGTAACGGACATTTTTTCTTTTAGGGGATATATATTTATAACTTTTTCCCATTTTTCTAAAGCTGTATTTAAACCAGTATAGATATTTGGATGTATATTTAAATTTGTTTGATTAATTATTGAATAACTAAAATACTTGCTATTAAAATTCATACTTATTCTTAATTAGATTAATTTTAATAGTAAGTAGAATTTTCTTAGAATAATAATACTACGTTACGTTTCATGGAACAAGCTTCGGAGTGTTTAAATTCAATGAAAATATAAAATAAATTTTAATCAAGTAACTTTAAATCAACTAACTTATTAAATACATTTGCTATTTTCTCTTTTTCTAAAATTAAGACAGGATTTTGTGTAAAATATTTATGTTTATTTGTAGAATCACTTGGCATAAAATCTTCCTTTGATACAAAATATAAATATCTACCTTTCTTCATTTTATTAACATTTCCTTTATTAATTGAAATAACTTTTTCATTTTTAAAATTATAATCAATGTCATTATCTTTAATTGGGAAACTATTAATTAATGATAACACAGGATCAATATATGCATATATTGGTTTATTTTTTGGAAAGATTTTAGAACCAATATTATATGGTTCATTCAGACTAACCCACAAACCTTTTCCTTTTATTTTATTATTAGCATGTAATTTTAAAATACTACTAATCTCGTTAATACTAATTCTAGTATATCCAATTTTAGTATAACTTTCTTCAAATAATTTTTTTTTGTTCAATTGAAATTTATAATCTAAGAATTGAACAGGAAATGTCCCATTAATAATATCTTCATGGTAATTTAATAGATTCTGTTTAATTGTATCTTTAACTTCATCCTTCAAATTATTATCTAAAATGAATTTATTAGAAACATCAAAATTTATTTTTCTAGATAGTAATCGATAATGATGGTTTTTTCCAATTAGTATTGATTTCTTTTTACTAGTTATAGAATCAAATACGTTTTTAATCATATTGTCTTCCCAATATTTTGTCATTTTTTTATCAACCTCTTTAAATTTATCATTTTTATTATTCTTAAGACTTGAATAAATCTTAAACATCTTTGTCATTTCCGGACTATTTAATATATCATTATTGATTCCATCCAAGTCAATTAGATTATACTTGTTATCTGTATTACATAGTTTATTTATATCTTCTTTGTCAGACTGTTTTAATCCAATTATATGACAAATAATTTTATTTTCATTTAATTTTTCCATTTATTAATTTATTATTAATTATTATAAGAAAATCATTTTTAAATTTTTAATTAAAATTTAAAAATAATAAATTGCTATTTAATTTATATCTAAATTATAAAAACATTTTAACATATTACATTCAGAAGTCATTTCTAAATAGATAAAATTATCTTTATAAATACTAGTATTCGTGGTTAAATCTAACTTAATACTATGTTGTATTGTTGGATTATTAATACTTATAATTGTGATTTCAATGTTAGTGTATTTATCTAATTTTATACGATCTGTTAAATCAATTAATGTATCGCTTTTAGTATTTTTAATTTTTCGAATTTTCTTAAACTTTTTTTTGTTAGAAATAATTTTTATGTCAAAAATGAAAAATTCTTCGGATTGGTCAATGTTGGCATATAAATATTTTGAATTACTGTTTGATTTGTTTACCTGGTGCGCAAATGAATAAGACATTAAGATGCTATATTATATATAAAGAATTTAATTTTAAATAGGAATATTTTAGGAAACTGCGGGGATTTATATAATATATTTAATAGTTAGATATCGGAAAATAACATTATTGTATAGTAAACACACATCCTTTTAATTCGGAGGTGATACAAACATTGTATTAAAATCAACGCCCATAAAATAACAAGTGCATATTGCATTACCATTATTATTTTGAGAAAACTCAACATAAAAGGTTTCGTTTTTTTGTGTAAAATTTGACGAGTCGTGGTTAATAGTACCATTCATTGAATAATTTGTATTTGTAAATGGTATTTCAGTTACAAATATATTAAAACTCCTAATATTATTATATACAACATCGTCGTCAATATCAACAATATATGAATAATTGTTGTTTTCAATCTTATTGAACTTTCTTAACGTGCCGTCTTCTAACCCTAATTCAAGAGAAAACAAATAATTTTTCTTTGGGGTGGCAGGATCGGAAAAACTATAACATGATTTCGTATAATTAATAGGAATAGGCTTGGTCTCACTTACTAAAATTCTGACAGACATCTCGCTTTATTAAGTATACTATTATTTTATTTTTAAGATTAAACTTAATAAAAATTTTTAAATACTTTTATATATAAAATATTATGTATTATATATAATATGTTAGCTAGAATCGAAATATCTAAAAATAGTAATATTAAATATGAGTTTGATGAAAAAAATAATTCACTCGTTCTTGATAGAATATTACCCAATTCCAATACATTTCCGTATAATTATGGATATATACCTGATACTTTAGCTCCAGACGGTGACCCTGTCGATATTATACTATTATCATCTCATCAATTAATACCAGGATGTATTATTAAAATTCGAGTTATTGGCGGAATTGAAACAACAGATGAACAAGGACAAGATGATAAAATAATATGTGTATTAGACGAAAAGTTAGATAAAGAAAATAATCATATTAAAAATATAGATGATGTTACAGAAGTAATGCTAAATAACATCATATATTTTTTAAACCACTACAAAGATAATGACGGTGATAAATTTATTCATGTCGGCCAAGTATACAATAAAGAAAAAGCTATTCAATTCATTGATAAATGCAAAACCTAGTTTGATAATATATCTTTTAACTTTACTTCATCGCCTGGATTTGTAATTCCTAGTATTTTATTTCTTATATAAAAGTACTGTAATTTTATTAAACTCCTATTAACTAAATTATTTAAATGCTCTGTTAATAATGATTCTACTTTTTCATCATCTTTATTATCTGTCTTAAATTTATCATTTAAAATATATAAATGTTCAAGTGCATCTAATTGTAACCCAATAAAATTAACATTTGATAGCTTATCCAATAGTTCTGGATTATTTTTCTTGCTTATATTGAGTCTTTCCTCTAAATGTACTACACGGTCACCATCAATTGTTATTATTCCTCTATTTACATTACCTTTTTCGGGTAAAGTGTCACTAACTAAAAGACCACCTATAATATTACTAGATGTCTTGTGTAATAGATTAAATCCGTCTAAAAATGTGGCTTCTCCGTAAATATCATCACCATTTATAATAATATATTTAGAAGACTTTGTTTTCTTTGCAATGGGAAATAAACTTGCAACCGCATCTCCCGTCCCCCATGGTCTAATTCTCATTTCATCATATTTTTGTTGAATATAAATAACAGGAATATTCTTATATTTATCTTGGAAAATATCTACAAATAACTCTTCGGTTTTACTATTTGTAATAAATATAATTCTATCAAATGGATTTTTAATAGCTTGATTCACCGAATATTCAATCAATGTTTCATTATTAGGACCAACTATTGCCATTTGCTTTGGTTTACCACCAAATCGTGAAGACATTCCTGCAACCATTACAACTAAAGATGTCATATTATATATTAAAATATATCTTAATTCTTAAATTACTTTTCAAATACATAATATATCTTATTATATAATGAGATACCAAATTTAAGAATTAAAATATCTTATTATATAATGAGATACCAAATTATATACCAAGAAGGATGTGGAGGAAAAGAACAAAACCAAATAAGAACAATTAGTAGACGATTGCCTGTTATAAATTATAATATAAATATAATAAAATTAAAAAATGATATTAATATGTTAAAACCATTGAATCATATTAAACTACAAGATGAAGATGATTTAAATAAATTAGAATTAGAATATTCAGATATATTAGATATAATAGATACATTGAACACAATTAAAACAAATATAGATAATTATATTAAATTAAGTAAAGGTAGTATAACAAATGAACTTGTTATTAAATCAAATGCATTAGAGATTGAATACAATGAACAGTTATTAATAATTAAAACATATTACGAAAAGTTTAAATTATTAGCAGATAAAATTGAACATCTATTACAATTACACGGTTCAGAAGCTTCTTCATTAGAAGATATCGCACAAGATTTCGGCGAGTTTAAAAGTCCTGTAGAGTCACCTGTTGTTTCATCAGACTCAACTATTGATGATGATGATTATGATTTTATGTAATTAATGTATTTTAAATCCACCAGAACTTAAACAAAAATTCGAAAATTGTTTCGTTAATTCATAATCACATTGATATCCTGTATTTGTATTTGTAGTACTACTATCACAATCAGTTTTAAATTTATTAAAAGTTTCATCTGCCAAACTAATTTTTAATTTATTTCCAATAATTTCCGCTTTCTCTTTTGATATTGTATCACCATCATTGTGATATCCAGCTTTTTTTTCAAAATCATCTAATGTATCTTCACATATATATTCTACAAATGCCCATAATGGTCTCCAGTACCAAACATTGGCACGGAAATAACCATGTTCTTCACTATCCGTTATTGGATCAAGTGCGTATAAATCAAATCCCATTAAATTATTAATTCAATTGACATTAACGACATCTATTTTCAATTATTATATCACAACTAATTTTTAATAATTAAAACGAAATTTTTTGATTTTACTTTGTATGTCTTCATTTATTCTTCTATAATGACATATATTGATTTCTAAATCTGAATTGTATACCCTGATGCTATCAATCGCATAATTAATCGCATCTATTATCCAATCTATATTATTTCCGAATGCCCCACCCCCAATAAATGTTAGAAAGACTTTGTTTGATGTATCCAATTTAAACATTTTATTTATATTCTTATCTGTTTCTACAAATCCGAATATAGTTTCAAACCAATTTCAAAAGCAAAGCTTAAATGCTTTGCATTTATTAATAAAACAAAGTTTTATGATTTTTAATGATTTTCTAAGAATAAGTCTTTTATTTTACGAAGTAATGGAATGAGGTTATATTTTTGCTTTTTTGCTTTGCAAATGCGCAAATGTAACGAGTTTAAAGCGAAGCTTTCATTAATAACATTCAATTGCTACGCAAAATAAAAGTATGATTTGCTATTTTACGAAGTAATGACAAACTCGTCCTGATAAACCAATTTATTTCTGTCATTTATACTTGATATATGTATTATATGTTTATAGTAACTTATAAAAAGTAGCTATTCTTCTAAGAAATAGATGAAAATTACTTTATTTAAGACGTAATATAATATAATTATAATGAAAAGTAATAATATTATACTAATTGATAGCTCATATACCAGTTTTTATAGATTCTTTGCTACACGAACTTGGTATTCAATGGCTCATAAAGAAGACTTCAAAGAGCTTCAAAATCTTGTTAAGGATTTTGCTAATTATAATTGGCTTGAAAATAAAGTATTTATGGAAAAGTATGAAAAAATGTATTTAGAATCAATCAAAACTCTCGTTACACCTAAAGTATTTAATGATAGTATACTAATATTTGCAAGAGACCCGCCACAAGAAACTATATGGCGTAATGAAGAGAAAGATGATTATAAAGGTGGTCGCCAAGATCTTACACTAAAACATAATTTTAGACCTGTTTTTAAATTTACTTATAATAACCTTATACCTAACTGGGTGAAGGAAAATGAAAATTATTTTGTTATTAAACAAGATAAAATAGAAGCAGATGATATAATCGCATTAGCATCTAAATATATTAAAAAGAAGTTTAAACAAACAAAAATATATATTGTTTCAGGCGATGAAGATTTCTTACAATTAGGAGATGACAGTGTATTTTTTGCACAGTATAGAAAGAAAAAAGTATTTCAATTAACAGAATGTGAAGCAAAGTTAGCTCTTGTAAAAAAAATAATTGAAGGAGATTGTTCGGATAATATACCTTCGATTTTTAAGGGTAAAAGAGTCAAAAATAAAAAAGACCTAATTGATAATCCTGATAAATTACAAGAATATTTAGATGAAAATGAAGATATAAAGACAAAGTTTATTTCAAATAGAAAGATAATTGATTTTGATTATATCCCTAAAAAATATGTAGAAAAGTTTAATAAGAATATTAAAAAAGTACTTAATTAGCATATGTGTGAATTGTGAATTATATACCGATAATATTATAAAATATAACTTACTTTAATGTTATTAAGAAAGGTAATTGACAATAAAATATTTTATTTAATAAATAATAAAAACGATTTCCAAAATGCTTTATTGGATGAACACAATGAATTATATGATGTTACTAAAAATTATTTTATTACAGATCATCTCGACCTGAAAGATATATCTCAGAATTTTAAAATACCAATAAAAAATTTTAGTGGTATCCTTGATGGAAACAATAAAACTATATTTTATTTTAACCTAATTACTACTAATAATAATGCCCCATGTGTTGGTATATTTTCTTATATGTATAATGCTACAATTAAAAATATAACTATAAAGTCTGATTTAAAATTAGTAGGTAATAATGATATAGGCGGCCTTATTGGTTATGCAGATAAGTGTACAATCGAAAACTGTAATTTAGTAGGTAGCATTGATATTACAACAGTTGATGGATATAATATTGGTTTACTTATTGGTATTATTAAATCATCGGTTATTAGTAATGTTAATATAGCTACAAAAAAGTCTGTTATAAGAGGACATCATAATATAGGTGGATTTATAGGGATGGTATATGATACTGAAATTAAAGATTCTTTTATATGCGGTGAATTAGTTTTATTTGGACAAAATAAAGTTAAAATACATCATGAATTATCATTTACTGAGAATTTGTATATGAAAGTTGATAGTATTAATTCATCTTATCCATCAAAACAAATTGGTGGTTTCCTCGGCAAATCCAAATATAGTTCTATTACTAATTGTAATACTACCATAGCAGGTGTTATTTTAGGATACACTTATATTGGTGGTTTTGTTGGATTAGACGAAAGTTCTAAATATACAGATTGTTGTATGGAAGTGAGTGGAAATATTATGAAGACCTATATTGATCCATTAAAAATTAGTTACATTGACGAACAACATTCTGGCATATTTTGTGGTTATAATATTGATAGTGGTGATAAGTATAGTGTTTTCTGTGATTGTAAAATAAATATAACAACACAACTTGACAATGAATTAGTAAATATTATAAACATATCAAAGTTTAAGAAAATTGCAAATACATTTTACAATGTTACTTTTAAAGATTGTATATATCCAGATACATATTATCGTTTACTAAAACTAAAAAATGAACTTATATCAAATGATACTATTATTTATGATATATTTAGTTATATATTAACATATAAACAACTTGCAAGTTTACAAATCAATAATATTTTAATAAATACTGAAAATGAAATCTTATTGGAAATATATAAAGATTTTAAAAATAAATGGATAAATTTAAGTGAACAAGACAAAGTATCATATTCACATTTATGTTTTACTGAGGAAACTTTTAATTGTTTTAAATTTTTTGATATTAAGTGGGATAAATTTACAGATATCCAAAGATACTCTGCATTAAAACTAGGGTTTAATATGAATATTTGGGATAATCAACTTATTCAAGAGGTTCATCAACTTAAAAGTACTTTTGATTTTACTAGTATTTATGGTATTAAAAATCAAATTAGACAAGTACTTCGATTTAGCTTAGATATTGAAAATTTGATAGTAAATATACCAATGTTTATAAAGAAAATAATTTTAATCGAAATTAGAGATTATATTATCCAAAATGTAAAGTATAAAATACAACTAAATGAACAAAATATAAAAATATATTTTACAGATAAATATTCGTTGGATATAATGATAATACTCACACACGATCAGATAGATTGTGAGAAAGATGATTTAGTAGAAGAAATTATAGAGTTTAAGAAGTGTGTAGAACAATTAGATTCAAGAAGGTTATGTACAGTAGAAACAATAGATATATATTTAACAGTCTGTTTAAATTACAATAATGTTACAGAAGTTAATAAATTTTTTAAGAATAATAATAGTATATACAAAGAGTTTATATCAAGTTTAATAAAAGAATTATTTAATGAAACTATAACAGTAGATATATTATTCTTTGATATTGATTTTCAGATAATATCAGTAAAAATATCATTAAAAAAATCACTAGTAGACTCCAATATTGACCAATTTAATACAATATCTTATGATTTATTTATTGATCTACTAAAACGGGTTATTCCTAATAATTTTATTAAAATACCTACAGAGTTTTCTATTAAAACAAATACACTTGATGATACAATTGAACTAAAAGAAGAATTCTATTATAAAACTCAAAAATTATCTTATTCTGTACTTATTCAAAATACTTTTGACAAATGCATCCCAACACTACATAGTTATGATAATATAATTAGTAACGTTAGAATTAACAACAAAAATGCTAAACAAGATGATATTGTATTAGTTTATGTTGATGATCAATTAAGAGGTATGGATTCTGTTAAAATTATTAATAATAAACCAGTTGTAAATATTAAAATAAGTACAACAAATTATAATGAGGTGGCTACGTTTAAAGTATATCAAACAAGTACTAATTTACTTTTTGAAGTGCCTAATAATATCTATCATATTAAAAATAATAATTTTAGTATTAGAAATGATGATTGTTCTAATTTATTAGATATACACGCACTAGGAAAAATTAGACCGAATACGATACCGTCTAATGATATAAATGAATTGAGTCCAGTAATTTATTACAATACAGCATACAAGTTATATAGTAATATTGTGATTAACTATACTGATGCTAGTAATTGCGATATTCTATTAATTTATTCAGAAAGTGAATTAAGAGGTAAGATTAATATTAATGTTAAATGTAATAAAAGTTATGCAATTGGATTAATACAGTCATCAGGTAAGAAAGAAATTTTAACGTTTAAAGTTTATAGTAAAGAACATAATGCTATTTTTTGTGTCCCCAATATGGAATTAGTTGTTGAAAATTGTGAACAAATCGGCACATGCGAATATCCGCTACAAATTACTGCAATTGGGAATGTTTATATTAATTATTGTAAATATTTAAATTTATATAATAACTCATGTGAATATAAAAAAATAATAACAGAAAAGCATAAAGATGTTTGCAACGAAATATATGAAGATAAATGTAAAGTTCCTGTCATAGATCATCCAATATGTGATTTTAGAAAAACAGTATTTCTAAATTATTATCAAACATTAAAAGCAAATAATCGTGCAAAAATTAAAATATAATTAAAATATTATATAAAATTACATGTGGAATAAAAATTGGCAGGGATATTAGTTTGTATTACAATTGAATAGTACCCTGGTAAAACTTAGAAACTTATGAATAAATTCATAAGTTTATAAAAATTGGCAGGGATATTAGTTTGTATTACAATTGAATAGTACCCTGGTAAAACTTAGAAACTTATGAATTTATTCATAAGTTTATAAAAATTGGTTTGACGAATCGAAATAGCTTAGCTATCCAAGCATCGCTTTTATTATGACAACCAGTAACTTATTCTTAGAAAATCTAGCATCATTATTTTTGCTTTGCAAATAAATCGATTTCACACAATACTACGTAAAGTTTTAGTAATAAAACTACGTTTTATGATTTCTAAGAATAAAAATTGATAAAGTATTGTTTAAAAATATATTATCATATAAATAAATGAATAATAGTTTTAAGCCATTTATATTTAAAATACCAACAGGTAACAGTTCAGTATTAAAAGATAAAACTGATAAATCTAACAATAATGTTATTATATCAGATGTAGTAAATTATCCGTTATTTAGTTTAGGGTTCCATTCTTTTTTACATAGAACAAAAAATGCAATGGATATAACCAAAAAGTTAGAAACTAAAAATGAATTTTATTATGTTGTAAACCCATTTGAAAATAAAATAAATGATTATGAAAAAGATTTGGATGAATCGACTAAAGAATTTTTTAAAATGAAAGAAGATGACCCGAAGATCTTATCCAGGTCATTTTACAAGATGTGGGAAATATTATACTATTTTGATATTGCTAAGAAAGAAAATTTAACATATGCTGCGATTGCCGATGGTAATGGTTCGTTTCTACAATCAGTATTAAAATTTAGAGAAAAATATGGTTATGATATGAAGAAAGACAAATACTTTGGTGTTACACTTCATCCTGAAGATAGTAAAAAGAGTGAATCAGGTAAACAATTTATTAATTATTATGACAAATTGTACCCAGACTTGTTAAATATTCATAAAACTTATCCTAGAGAAAAAGCAATGAAATTAAAATCAAAAAGTGACGGTGATATAACTCAAGTGAAAACAATCAGTTTATTCAAAAAAGAAATATTAAAGAATAAAGCATATGCTGATTTGGTAACTGCGGATGGTGGATTTGATTGGGTTGATGAAAATTACCAAGAACAAGAAGGATATCAATTAATTTTGGGTGAAATAATTGCCGCATTAAGAGTTCAACAAACAGATGGTACTTTTGTTCTTAAATTATTTGAAACATTTACATTATCAACTATAAAAATGATCTATCTAGTATCATCATTCTATAAGGACGCATATATTTGCAAGCCATTATTTTCTCGAGAAAGTAACTCCGAGAGGTATTTAATATGTAAAGGGTTTAAATATGATCAAACCAAAGATAAGAGTGGTTTAAATAGTAAGATAGAAGTTCTTGAAGATATTTTAGAAAAATTATCAACTGAATCGTATTTACAAGATATATTACCTAATTTAGATGTACCTACCGACTATTTAAATATGTTTAAATTTATTAATATTCAAATAGCTAATAGACAACAGATCATGATAAATAAGATTGTTAGTTATATTAAGGGAAATAATTATTATGGTGATAAATTTCACGAATATCGAGAAGAACAAATCAAAGCAACCCAATGGTGGGTCGATAATTTCTTAACAGATAAATATGATAAAAACATTATAAAGAAATTTGATAATATGATTGAGTTCAATACTCAAGAGGAAATTCAATTTTCTAAAAAATTAGTTTAAATAGGAAATTCAATTTTCTAAAAAATTAGTTTAAATAGGAAATTCAATTTTCTAAAAATTAGTTTAAATAGGAAATTCAATTTTCTAAAAATTAGTTTAAATAGGAAATTCAATTTTCTAAAAATTAGTTTAAATAGGAAATTCAATTTTCTAAAAAATTAGTTTAAATAGGAAATTCAATTTTCTAAAAATTAGTATAGTTTATTTTTACACCCCTGGCAAAAATAAACTATTTAATATATTAAGTTAATATGTCGGACGTCGAATATTTAGTATTTGAAAATTCAGCCCAACCGCTGGATATGAATGAAATCCCTGTATTTAAGAATGGATCAGTAATGCCATGGTCTTATTATACATCCAATATTGAAACAGATACAACTGTTACAAATGAAGCTAGAAAAAGATTTATGTATACATCCGAATCAAAGCCATCTGCTGCAGGTGGTGATGCTGGTGTACACGTTAGTCAAATCAAAAGATATGTTCAAACAGGTATAACTACTGATGATTATAAAGCAATCACAATTAATGATCCAACAATAGCTGATTATAAAAGCTGGGGGTGGAAACTCAATAAAGATCAAGACGGTAATGAAGTTTTACCCAACTATGGTGAATTTCAATTTGTACCAGGATTTGAACCTAGTTATGAAGATATATCTAATATTAAAATTAAATTTAGATTTGGTTTTGGATTAGGTAGTCAAAGTTATAATTTTGCCGAAGAAACCGTTACTGTTAAAGTTTATAATTTATCATCTGCCCCAAAAATATATACCAGTCAAAAAGAATTTATGGATATTAATTACGATGGTGTAACTGATAGTTATGCTGGATTAACAAGCTCTGTAGAGGATACGATTAATGTAGACTTAAAAGAAGGTGTTGATGATAATACTAATCCTAATAAATCTTTTGTTTATATTGCTGTTGAATCTGGTGAACAAGTAGCTCTATCTTTTCCATTCAATGGTACTGATTTGTCTTTTGGTCAATTAGATTTTAAGCCTAATGGCGAAAATCTTACACTGAGTGATGATCTTGCAAGTACTACTGATTTATCTAGAGCCCATAGAATTAATATTCGAGGTGATAACAACGAACCACAAGTAGCTCTTGAAGGAATCAAATTTGATTTCTACAGACTTGAAGTATCAGCAAAAACTGACTATCAAAATATGGTATTTAACAAAACTAACAATTTAATTGCTTATATTGATGTTGTCCCAAAAACTTATGGTACTGAATTAACACATTTCAAGAGAACTATTAAAGTAAATGTTACATTACAAAAAGATACGACATTACCAAAACTTGAAAATACATTTTATTATGATGAAGTTACGGAAAAAATGAAAAAACACGTTGTCAGTGCTACTAATAATAATAGACAAAGAGTTATTGTAACCCCAGATGAAGCAATTCATCATGCCATTGCTACGAATGATTCTGCTGCTCCTTCTTTTGTTAGAAATAATTCCCCATCTGATGCTTTAGATCAATATCATAAATCAATGTTAACTAGTACTGAAACAGCACTTGATAATTACAAACTCTCGTTTAATACACAATCAATGAGAGAAAATCTAGCTCTCTTTGTTGCACAAGATCTAAGTAAATCAGCTGAAGTAAACTTGAGCACATGGACTGCTAGTTCCCAAATTACATGTGATATTAGTAATCTTCTTGCCAGTACTGAAGTATCTACTCTTAATACCACACTCAATACTGAGTTAACCGCTAAAAATAAGGCTATTACACTTGCTAATATTAAAGCTAATAATGTATGTGCTTCTGATTTCCAATCCTTAGTAAAAGCCTGGTTTACCGTTATTAACCCTCTTAATAGTACTAATGCAGAAATAAATGCTTATGATAATAGTGAATCAATGCCATGGATGGACACTGGACGTAACGAACAAAGAAAGTTTGGTTCACTCAGAGATGTATCATGTGGTAACCATAGTGATGTTCTTATTAGTGGACAACAAGCTCTTGGCCAAGTACCTGATACAAGTGGTCAAAGAGCTACATTAATGGGGCAAGAATCTACTATTCTTACTTTACTTTATGCTCTTGATAATCATTCTAAGAATGGTTCAGATGCTCTTGTTAATAGATATAGTGCCGATATGCCAAAATATACTACTGCTACTACCAAGTTAGACAGATTATACAGAGCAATGAGAACCGAATATCACGGTGAAAAGAGTTGGGATAACACTATTACTGATGCATCAGGTGCTTCTGCAAAGAGACCTGTCGGTTTATACAAGGATTTATTTAACTATAGATATCAACTAAATCCTGTTGATGGTGTTTCCGCATTTAATTATATCTGCAATGTCTTAAAGATTGTTCATACTGAAGCCGGTCCCGATAAAGTATACTATGGTGTTAATAAATTACACGATGCTCTTAATATCCCAAGAAAACAACCAACTAAAACTGATGTAGAAGCTTTATTATATGGCGACCAAAATACAAATCAGACTTTTGAAGCCAAGCTAATAGGTGGTGCAACTACCTTTATGATTGATAATACTAATGGAGGTAAAATTGGAAAGGCTGAATTAGGAAATACATTTTTATCTGGTAAAAGAAGAGATGGATTTTTAAATGATGCTAATAATGAGAAAGCATCTGTTTTTTACAAATCTAATTTTACTACTGTAGGTTTTAACTCTGATTATAAAGGCCTAGCTGACCATAGTTTTAATTCTACCAGAACTAATACTGCTGATGTAAGTAATGCTGCTTTACTTGGTAAATTTATATATAATATTGGTACATCTGGTATAAGTGTTTACAATGAAGCTAATTTCCACAATGAAGATAAAGATTTCAGTGGTGTTATGAGATTACCTTACTCTGCGTCAGGTAAATATACCGATGTTTATATTGTAGATGCTGATGGTAATGAAGTTGAAATTAAAGAAACTATTATTGATGTAACCACAACTCTTGAAAATGATCACGGCCCACAATCTGCTGATCAATCTCGTAATATGGATATGAGTACCTCAGATATTGCAGTATATACCACAGTAACACAATCTGTTAAAGATTTAAGAAAGACTAACATCAAAGATGTAACACAAAAATTCGATATATATAATGCTGGTATTTTCCAAGTATATAGATTAGGTAATGTTCTACAATGGGTTGCCAATGTTAATGATTTAGATGCTGAAATACTTCCTGCTATGACTATGCCTACTCTTAAATTAAAGTATAGACATGATGCTGCAAAAGAATGTGTTAACTTATATAGTGAAAACTGCTTAGCTCTTCAGGATGTCATATCTACATTAGATATGTCATTAAATAGTACTCGAGAAACAGCACAAGGTTATAATGTTTCATCTGATGTAACTGATGCCAGTAATATTGTAGTAGCCAGTAGATGGGGAAATACATATATGCCTATAGATGTTAGTGGTTACTTAGAACGTGGTGAAGAGTTCTACTTTGAGTACAAGAAAGATCAATTTGGAACTGACGATGTAAATATTACCACCCCTGCCAGCGCGAATAATAACAGTAATAATTATGGCACATTAGTTGATCTTCCATCTGACGGCGAAGCCCATAAATTTACTTTACAATACTTAAATACACTTAATGTAGATGCTGATTGGGTTGATGTTACATCAGAAACTAGATTTTCTTACGAATGTCACGATAAGAACTCCAATATGGCAGCTGGTACTAGAAATACTCACGGAGATTTCAATAGTGAGACCAAATTCACCAACACTTCAAGTTCTAATGTAAAGGGGGCTCCTAAATTTAGATTATGTTTACCATCTCAAAGTACTTTATTACAAATTTATCAATCATCTCAACCAAATGCTGGTAATAATGAATTGTTCAACTTTGGTTCATTAAAGAGACATTTAGAATTAAATTTAAAGTATAGCAAATCAGCACAACTTGAAAAGTTAAACGGTAGTTGGTCCAAAGATATTGATGGTAATGACAAGACATTAAAATTAGATGTATATGTTAAATCTGATGCATATGCAGCCAATATCAAATACCAAAGTATTTCATACACACAAAAATATAATGGTTTAGTCAAAACTATAAGTGCTGCTACTACTATAAATACTACTTTCCAAGAATCATCTCAAGCTGTTGACTTTAAGACAGTTGGGTATAAAGTTAAAAGTGTACCTGGTTCCGACAATCAATTAGAACCTGATTATACTGGATTACAAGCATATGATTTATCTGAACAATATTATGGTAGTAAAAAGAATACTGTATCTTTTGTAAATGCAACAGTTGATGAAAATAGATATGGTTCTCAAGCACCTATTGCTATTATATCAGTTGATAATTACGAAACTTCATTTGGTTATTCTGCAAGTGCCAAGGTTGTTCCTCTTTTCCAAAGAGCAGAAGATGAAGCTGATTGGGAATCAAATAATAATGTTTTCTGCAAACTTGATAATACTTTCGATAGTACAACTGATGCTTCTTCTGGTTCACAAAGATTAATTCCTGCTAATAATAACTATTCTGTTAGTTTATTAGATAATGGAACTAAGATTTCATTACACAGAAACACCCCTCTAAATTACGAACAATGGATTGGTACCAATGGAGATATTGTTAATGGCCATAACTTCAAAGATGGTAATAATTTAGCTTATTCTGAATTAGTTGTTGTTAAGGTTACCTATTATGAACCAAATTCATTATTCGGTGTTCGTGGACAAAGAAAAGACAAGACACTCATAATTAGAGTAACACCTCAAGATATTAGAGAAATTGCATGGGATAGTACTTTTGAATATGTTGTAAATGACGGTGATAAAGAAGTTGATATTTCTAGTCTATTAAGCGCAACTGTTGAAGGTAAATCTCACGATGATATTGAATATTATGTAAGAGGTTTCATTGACGAATCTGGTACTATCCATCATTATTCTGCATTAGGTGATTTATCAAATAATGCTGATAGTATTAAAATGGATGTTTCCAATTTAAAAGTAATGGGTGATACTACTGCACAATTAAATGTTGGTCTTACAACAGGTACTGCCGCATGGACTTTCAACAATGATGTTGCTGAAGTTGCTGAAGTTGCAAAGAATCTTAATGATCTTGTCGTCAACGGTAAACTTAAATTATACCCCAACTTAAGTGCAACAACTGGATTTGATGCATGGACCATGAACTCTTACAAGATATTGGTCGAAGCTCATCTGAAACAAAACGGTCAAGTGGCCAAAGAAAAAGCATTAGCTTTAGTTTCTATTAAGGTACAACAAGGCCCTACTGATTTCAAACTCTTACCTAATATATTCTACTATGAATCTGTTACTGAAACCTTAGGAACTAATGCCGAAGGAAAGACCATTAGAGAGAATAACCCAAACACAGAATTAAGAAAGTTTACTGATAAGATTGGACATAATGATATTAATGATTTATATAATCCTTCAGACTCAGTAAATGGTGCTGGCAAAACAATTGAATGGAAGATTGTTTCAATTGATGATAAACTTGAAGTAGTAGCTGGAAATCTTTATGATTTCAGCAAGCAAATTATTAGACTTAAAGATATCCCAGCAAACAGAACTACTGAAACTAAGAGTAGTCCATCTACTCAATTAGGTGATTTTGTTCATTTTAATTATGAACGTCAATCTGAATACCACGTACATATCCAAGCATGTGCTTCTAAACTTAAACTACTTAAAGTTAAGAAAGTACCTGAAGCATATGTTTGTGAATTAGGTAGAGCCGCAGCACCAGGAGGTGATGATTTTACCGGAAAATCAGGTACTCAATTTAGAACTGCAAGTTACATAATTGAAGATACTAATGCTATTAATGTCCAATCTAATAATGACCAGTTATTTTATTTCTGTGACCCCGAAACTAATAAATATCACGGTCCATTAAGTCTTCAACCAAGAAAATTAAGTGACTTAACAGCTATTAAAAGTATTTACAATCAAGATCTATTATACTCGTATGTAAGACACTCAGTGACAGATTCAGGTTATACTCCATTATACAAAACTAAAAACTTTGCTATAACTGACAAAGCTCCTAAACCTGAAGATTGTGCTACTTTTGTATTCGCTATTAAGGTATCTGATTCATATGATAAACCTAAGGTAGCTCTCCAACCATATCTATTAAATGATAAAGCTGAATACTATTCTGCTGAACCTAAATTACAAACTCAATTAGATAATGGATTAATTGGTGTTGAAGTCGGTCAAAGAAATATATTATATGTATATACTGATCATATTGATCTTGGTCTCGATTATGCTAAGGATTTTGATAATAATTTCAAAATCCCTGTATGGCATCCAGAGTATGATCAGGTGGATGATGCTAATAACAGTGTTCTAGGATATTCTCAATATGTCCATCCTGATATGAGTATTGGTTCCACAAATGGATCATGGAATAATGGTCTTAGAAACGGTACCGCTGATGGTAATATGAATGGTTCCAATAGATATGGTTTATATCCTAATAATGGAAATGGAGATAGAGTTATTGTTGATTACTTTGTTGAGTCTCACGGTTCTATTGATATGAGTGGACGTAACGAAGTTTCAAAAGAAAGATTATTAAACAAACCACAAGTATTCGGTGAACCTGTCGATTATTCTGGTACCTTACTGTTAAATAAGGTTACAGTCAATAATGCGTCAGCACCAATATCTGGAACTGATAAGCGTATGTATAGATTATCCAAAGTAAATAGAGCTAAATTACATGCTAATGATATGAAATCTACCCTTAACGAATTTAGATATACAACTGGTCAACTTCAATTCAATGATGCCCACGTACCTAAAGTTGGAGATGTTTACTCTTTCTCTATTGCTGCTGTTACTAACGTATTAGCAACCCAGAATGATATGTCTATGAACAAGAATATGGTTGATTATAATGAAGATTTCTACCCATATATCAAACAAGATTATAATGGTGTAGCCTCCTCCACTCTTAAATATCCTCAACAATTCCAAAAATATGTATATGATGCATCTGGTGAAAGAATTATCACTCTAGCCTATGCTATTGCTAATAACAATAGCACCGGTGGTGCTGGCAACTTTGATGTCGACCTAAGTTCTGTTTATAACTATCCCAGCGCATCCCAATCTACAAATGATCAAGGTGTATTAGCTGTATGCAGAACACATTTCAAGGTACGTGTAACTGCTAAGGAAACTACCGTTACATCATTAAGTGCTTCTGGACAAACTGCTTCTGCTAGTGGATTAAACTTTGATAGTGGTTCAATTGTTGATGCTACACTATCTGGCGGTATAATTACTCCTAAATATATTATATCTGGATTAGAAGGTGATATTAAATTATTTAATGTTGCTGGTAGTGTTATACTTGGTACATATAAAAACGGTGTTTGGGAAGACCTCTAGGTATTATTGATTAATATCCAATTATTAAAATTACAAATTTATTAAATAACAATTTAATTTAATTATATACTAATTAAATTATATTATACAATGATTATATCTAATATCACAGCGTGATTATATCACAAAGTGGGGTAATATTTATTCTTTCTTTATAGATGGGTAAAGAAATTGATTAGCTAGATCTGCTCCTAATTTTTTTTCAATATCACTTTGTGTCTGTTCGCCTTTTTCAATTTTCTCAATATTTTCTAACATAATTTCAAGAAATTCCAATGACCCGCCTTTAATTAACTTTTTAATCAAATATGGATATTTTTCATAAAAATCAGGATCATTTTCCATAAAATACATTTCAATATCCGTATTATTTGTATCTTGTTTTGATAGTTCTAATACTTTGGTTTGAATATATGATATTTTTTCTCGCATTTCATTTGAATCTAATTTATGCATGTTATAGATACATTTATCAATTTATCTTTAAAAGTGTTTTATATACTAAATAGTTGATTTTTTACAATACATTTTAAATAGCTGATATACTAAAATTATACCAAAAACAATCATTGGCGATAAATTAATAAATCTATCTAATTTACTAGTCTTTGTATAATTAGTCACTATACTAGCACACGTATCATTTTCATCCTTTATTTTAGCGATACCATCTTTCATTGGAACTTCATTTTTATTATTTTCCATATTAACTAGATTATGCATCTTTATACCCCACGTCATTAAATTTAATCTTGATTTTAATACAAAATCAGTTAATGGATACATTTTCAAATGTTTACTATAATTGTTTCTACATAAAATACAAGGTAGTATATCTTGAATAGATGTTAAAAATTTTTTATATATTATTTTATCTTCTTTTGTTGGTTTATCTGCATATCCTAATGTAACATAATGAATAAATTTCCAACCATGTGGTCCCCATGTATCTGGTCCTGACATATTAATAGAAATTAGATTTTATTAATTTAGGTTTAATAAAATTAAATTTTAGGTTTGTCATTATATTTATCAACAACTTTATTACACTTTTTTTCCCAATAATGGTCTAGTCCAATCATAACAAATGAAGACAGTACTGAATTCCACCAAACAGACGAGTTTATTTTATCTGTATGTCTGAGAACAATTAATAGCCCCAATATCCATATTGGTAACCTTAGATATCTAATAATATTACGTCTATATAATTTATAATAATAAGATTCTTTCATATTATTATCTTCCATTGCCATTGAGTCAGCCCCACTAACAACTGAGATTGCTTCATTGATTAAAACTAAATTAAAAATAGCACCTGCATTATTATAATACTTCCCAAGAACAACAGATATCAGACACCAAATATGATGTAAATAAAGATCAACTCGTGTATTTTTTTCAAGTATCATTTTAACAATATCCATAATTAAATAAACTATAAACCATTCTGTAATATTCTGATAACAATCCCGTTCTTTAGTAGGACAATTTAAAAGATCTGTAAAATTACATATTAGATTTTCTAATGAATAAAGCATAAAAAAAAGACACATTAATGATCGATACATAGAAAACACAGTTTCTTTCTTATAGTCTTTAAACTTTGGATGTCTTTTAATTATTTTCCAAAATATAAATAAAACAACTAACTTAATATAATAATTACTCGAATTCATTAATATGCTTTTTAAGCTATTCATTATTATATTAAAATATAATCTTTTTTAATTTTAAACTAATATTATTAAATATACGGTAATAAACTAGTGATCATATCATTCTTCGTTACATCTTTTGAAACTTCTAAACTTAAACTATTAACTAACTTATATATATCATCCTTCTTTAGACTTTTTAATTTTGTTTTCGTTAAATTCATTTTTTTAATCTCGTTTACTGGATTTAGAAATGTATCAGACTCGTCTGATTGTACAGTTTCATCCTCTGATCCTACAATAATATCATCTTGTGTATCTTCACTTAAATTATTAATATTTGTTATTTCTGAGATATTATCTAAGATAGAATAACTCTTATTTAGATACTCTTCGTTATAGTAGCATATTTCTACATTCGTTAAAATTTTCTTTAAAAATACATCGTTGTAACTAAATTGTTTTTCATCACAAAAGATTGGTTCCCAATTACATGTTACATTAGTCACAATATCCATTTTAGCAAGTAAGAATGTTACCTTCCATGGATTTAAATAATCACCCTTAAAAATAGTAGATATTTTTTCTGTTTTAAAATCAAAAATAATAAAATTAATATCTAATATTTGTGCTATTAGTTGAATTAATAAACCATCGTCAAAATATAATTTTTCAAGTCTATCTATTAATATTTGATGTTCAAATCTACTTTTCAACTCATATTTAAATCCTTTTTCTAATACTTTACTACGTATATTTGATATAAATGATTGTACCTCAGTTAATTCTTCCTTTTTATCAAATGTAATAAACTTTTTATTTAATAAAGTTAAGAATGAAGTAATGAAGGATATATTTACCTGTTCAGAATTATGTTTTGTAATTCCATATCTATAAAATATTTTATTATTTTGAACTAACAATTTTGAAATTGATTCCGGAAAATTATCCGACGAAACCATAATATTTTTCTCTGTAGGAAAATTATTGACATCCTCTTTCTTTTCACAATCAAAAGATAAATGTTGTAATATTGTTTTGTAATTGATTTCCATAACTATATATAATTAATACTTAACTTTTAAATAAATTATTCAATATTTTTATAACAAGTTTATAATAAACCAATCGCACTGCGTGATATCTAACGAGTAAAGACACTCTCAAATCGCACTATGTGATTTATATTGCAATTATATCATCTTTGCCAATATATTCAATGTATAAATTTAAGAAAAGAAAATAAACCATATTTATTACTTTTATTTTCTCATGATAATAATCTCGAATAATACTATTTGCTTCATCCCACGAACACCATTTTACTTTAGCTACTTCATAATTATTTATATTGTCAAAATAATCATTGGGTATCGTATCTGCACTCATATATCCTAAATAATATAGATGTTTATATTGTACATTATTAGTAGCAATATATTCTTCATTGACACAATTAATATTATGAAGAATGTTAAATTTATTATTTTTTAAACTTGTTTCTTCTTCAAGCTCTCTTAATGCACAATCTAAATTTTTCTCAAATATATTTCTTCTTCCTTTCGGAAATCCCCACTCGGGTGTTTCATAATCAGGTATTACCTTGATTAAATTATATATTTCATTAGTAGATATTAAAATTTCGAATAATACTTTAGAAGCTTTAAACTCCTTCTGAAATGATTTAGTTTTTGAGGTTTGTTGCCATAGATTATTCCATAAATCATCAAAGTTTAAACAAGAAATTTTAGTAATTTCTTCTGGGCACATATTTTTAAATAACATACTTAATTTATCTATATTTTTTATATCATATTTACCTCTAATAAATTCAATATATGATAAACTATGTTTTCGCTGTATCATTAAAAACTTAATATTTTTTTTAAAATAATCAAGTTTACTAATATTATCTATATGTGAAAAATTATAATTTTCAATATCAATATATCTACTTGATAAAAATCTATTAAACGATTCTTCTTTTATTGGCAAATTATCAAACTTTGCACATATAACCCCAAGTGAAGTTATTGATTCTGTACATTTTTTAGAAATATGCCCGTATTTTCCACAGTTAGAACAATAATAACTTTTTTTCGTATCGGGTTTATTGCTTTTCATCTACTAATGATAATAAACTATTTTTAAATATGTTTATTTATTTTTGTCACCCGTGGAACCAACAAAATAAATAAACATATTTAAATATGTTTATTTATATTTTACGAAATAATATAGTACTTACCTTATTCTAATAAGAATTAGTAATGTATCTCTTGATAATAAATAATAATATAAAAATTATAAGTACTTTTGTAAATACTATATAAAACTTGCCTAATTTAAAATCAATTCCGTTAATTTTAAATATATAATTATCAATACTATTTATATCTGGTTTTCCATCACGATTTCCATCTCTATAAATTATTGGCAAAATAATATTATCTGCAAACGACGTTGTTAATTCTGTAACATGTGTAGATAATACAGTTGCAATAATGGTTGATACTATGTTATTATTCTTTAAAAATGAAAGGAATTCTTTAAATATATTAGATGTATTATTCATATTAAATTTAGTGAGATAATAAATAATAATAATTATATAACTTTTTTTCTAAAATTATAATATGGATACAAAATTAGAAACGTTAATAAATAAATCTTTCGATTACTATGACAAACAAAATATAACCTATAATAATTTAATAGAATCTTCAAATATAACGATACACCGACCAGATAGTAGGGTCAAAAGTATAACTACTGACATTAACGATCGTACAATTACATCTCAACAAATATTACCACGTATAAAATTTAAAAATGATAATTTTAACTATGAAATATTAGGTATATTTGATATGAAAACAAATATTTGGATATGGAGTTGGGTTTTTCCTTTTATGGATAAATTATTAAATAAAGAAAGTAAAGGTTTATTAAAATATGCATTAAATTTAAATATTACAGATATAGATTCTAAAGACCATTACTTTTTGAAAACTCAATTAACAAATTCAAGAATTTATATGAAAGATAAATTTCAGTTAGATATATTATTAGCAACCTGTTCTTATATATTAGGTAACAATATTGATTTTATATATCCTGATGTAAAAATATTATCTCCAACCCATACAGTAATTTATTTTTTACTTATTAAATAAATTGAGGTGATAAAAAGATATTGTACACCCGATTCAATTCATCAAGTGCGATCATTTTATGTAATAAAAATTATTTTCTTATTTAATTTAATGAGAGTCTTAATAAATAATAAAGAATCAAATTATGCATTACAATTTTACAATGTAGAAATAAGAAAAGAAAATATTTATATTGTACATAATTATCCAGAATCTATGAATGTACCTTATTATAAAATAAACTATAATACATTTATGGAACTATTAATAGAATCTTTTGATATGTATATCAAACAACCCGACGCAGATTATAGTTTAAGTAAATTTGAAACATACTTTACCTATTTTAAAATTACTACTAATCCTTTTATAAAAAAACAAATGGTAACAATTATAGGCTCCCTATTTATTAAATTATTCTTTTCACATAGTGAACGTAATGAATCAATAAGGGTTATGATACAAAACTATAAATCATACAAAAAAGATATCTATTATAATTATTTACTAATATTATTAGATTTAAATAATATAGAAGATATTTCTACAGATAATAATTTAGATTTTGATGATGAATACTTTTCTTTCATAGATTTTATATTAGACTATCATTTAGAATAATTTTTTTCTCTAATAAATTATATGTCAGACAATATTTGTATTCCTAAAACTTATTTTATTATAATATTTGCAATATTTAGTGTATTTACTTACTTTCATACTGTTAGAATGACTAATTATTTAGTAGTGCAAGAAGAGAAAAAGAAACATGAACAAAATGAACAACAAAAACAACGTGAACAAGAAGAAGAAATTAAATACACTAAACAAGAACTTGAAAAAAAACAGCCACAAAAAGAATATGCTGAACAAGATATTGATATACTTTTAAAAAGAGACACTGATGCAGTCGAAAATAAATTTAAACCACCAGAAAGAAGATTACCCAGACATAGTTATCCAAAAGAAAGTTTAAAGAGATTAATAAATGTACCAACCAGAGGTTATCCTGATAACTATCATAATATAGGTATGTTAGTAAGAAAAAATGATGAAAAAATCTTAAAACTATTTGGTAGACAGAAATTTCCTGGTTCTAATCAATGGGAATATTATATTATTAGTTCAGACAGCGGTCATTCAATAACAAAAATTCCTTTAAAGATTCCAGGAAATAAAGAATTAACTAATAATGATACAATTGCAGTTCCTTGGTTAGATCAAAGCAAGGGTAAGTTTAATATTAAAATATTTGACTATGATGCTCCAAGATATATACCAAGTGTATTATAATTTAAAATCTAATATTTAATAATATAATGAAATTAGATTTAATGTTTTACCTTATTTTAGTTACTATCGGTTATATTATAGGTCTATATGTTTCCTATAAAAGAATATTAATAAGTCATGGCCCTAATAGCAATAAAATTAAAACTATAAAATATAATCATAATAATAAATGCTATATGTTTAAACCAACCATTAAAAAGTGTGAATAGTTTTTCTAAGAATAAAAATTGAAAAGAATAATAGTTTTATATTAAATAATATATGATGACTACTTTACTTAACCCGTATGCGAAATTACATAAACGATATTATTATTCGAGAGATTCTAATAACACATTGTGGGGGATTGTATCTGAAAAACAATTTGTTCCAAATTTACATAATAATGTTACTAATCATAACCCTATGGTTTTAGAGATTGGACCAGGAACTGGTCCGTTGTTACCAAACCCTATGGTTTTAGAGATTGGACCAGGAACTGGTCCGTTGTTACCAAAAATTATAGAGATATATAAAAAAGAAAATGTATATGCTATACAACCATTAAACGCAGAATATTCTCATTATAATGATACAGTTCGAAATTTATTATCAGATAACCATTTTATTGAAGATTCTTTAGAAAATTATTCTACGAAAGAATCTTCAATAAAATTTGATATAGTCTATATCTACAAGTGGAATATTCCAATTAAATCAGTTGATGATTTTATTAATGGATTAAAAATAATATTAAATCCAGGTGGAATTATATATATTACATCTGTTGAAAAAGAAAGATTTCATAAGCATGATCCATATATGAATCTAATAGATAAAATTAAACCATATTTTAATATATATACATCTGTAGAAACGGTTGAAACTTATACAAAGTACGGTGTAGTAAAATTAACACACAAAAATTGTTTACAATCACTCGCGTAAACACAAAGTGCGATTGATAGTGTAACAATAGAATCATGCAAATGCGCATTTTTATTTTATTTACCAAGCAACCACAACTTGATAACTATAAAAATTGGAAAGTGTAACGTAAAATCGTAGATTTCAAAAGCAAAGCTTTGCAATAAAAAGTTTTGGACGGAAACTATCTATTTTTAGTAATAACATTCAATTGCTTTTTACGAAGTAATGGCAATATATTGACTACGTCGATATGATTTTCGTTTCACTAGGTTATAAAAATTGGTTTATATTTTTGCTTTGCAAATAAGACGAGTCTGCCATTACTTCGTAAAATAGCAAACTCGTTCATATCATAAAAATTGATAATTCATGTAGTTATTTAAATAAAGTTATGTTTAATGGACATACCAGATAAATTTGGAGTAATAATTAATAGTACTACACCTGATCTTAAAATGACTAAGTGTGAGATAACAACATATTTTGAGAATCTGATTAAGAATAATAATCGAATGTTTATGCCTTCAATAATTAATAATAATCTTTCAATAGATCCAAGTATCAGTGATAAACTTATATTGGATAATTTAACAGACTACGTCAAAGAAATTAGAAAAAATCTTCGTCAAAATTTACGCAGAGGAATCAAATCTAATTTAATTAACGTTTTTATTTCATCACTTACTAATTATAGTAATAAAGTATATCAATTGGAATATTTTATTAATAACACATCTAATGATGACACTTTTAGAGTAAAATGTTATTATATATTTCTTTCGCTTGTTGTATCAGATCCGACACTAAAAGAAGTGTTCAAGAAAGATTTAATGAATATTAGTTCAAAGAAAGAAACTAACTTTCTACTATCAAAAATACAAAAAATAAATCCTGAATTTTATCAAGACTGGTGTATCGGATTTATTAAAGGTTGTTTAAACTCTTATAGTAATATATCATCGAATTTAATTAGTGCGGAGTATCCAATTTCAAAGAACTTGATACCAATATATGAGTTTTCATGTTATGTCAAGTTTTTAACTGAATATAAAGATCATTTTAAATGTATTGATGATCAAACAATATTTGGTGATATTATAGAAAATCTGATCAATAAAATTTATAGTGTATCAGAACACAATGATGTTAAAACATTTAATCAATTTATTAAAAATAACAATGAATCGATAACAACATATATTATTCCATATTTAACAAAAGATCAGATAGACGATCTTGAAACAACTATTATAGTAAAAGTATATGAAAAATATAAAAGATCCGAGTCTTTAGAAAGTATATGTGACTTTTACATTAATATATCCAAGTATTTTTCAAAGATTTTTCATATTTCGATAATTATTATGAGCAAGGATATGGCAAAGTTTATTATTGATAATAGTCTTGTTGTAGAATTAACTAATATTTTGATTACTAAACTTGAAAACTGTATTAAAAATGACACATATGATACTGTCTCATATCTCTTTAATATTATATCATATTTTGATGATAAGAATATTATCTTTGACATATATCATCGAGAACTAATGTTAAGACTACTTGGTGATAACGTTAAAGATATTGAGTACGAGAATTTACTTGTTACAAAGTTAACTAGAAGTTTTAATTGTAGACAATGTTATAAACTATCAAAGACAATTGAAGATGTTGAAAAGTCAATCGAATTTAAAAAATATATGGTAGACTTGTTAGTAAAGGCGGAAAAAGTAAATTTAACTCCATCTAAGTGGAGTATTGTAAATACTACATATAATATTTGGGAATCAACCGTATTTGATATTGCAACTAGACTAGATACTTTAAAATCTTGTAGTGGAAATATATGTAATTTTTTGAAATTGTATTCAAATGTATATGGTAAAACACATAAAAACTCTAGATACTTAAATTGGTATTTACACACAGGTAGTGTTGTGATTAGCTATAAAACAACTAAAGGCGATGTTGTATTAAAACTATTGCCATTACAAGCATTAGTTTTAGAACAATTTGATACACACGTTGATTATATTACGATGGACCAATATATAAATCTTCCCTTCTTATCATCATATGAAATGGTAGAAAGAGAGAAATTACTTGATATTTTTATTGAAAACGATATACTTGCACGCACTTGCGATATTGATTCTAATAAAATAACCATAAATCTTACACGTCAAAGCTGTACTGAATTAAACTTAATTGATAAATTCTTTGAAATTAGTTCTTTACCTATAGCATGGCATGAAGAAGAACTTGTTCAAACTGCTAATAATAAAGAAGATATTGTAAAAACAAAGATTAATCATCACATCAAAACTAAAGCATTAAATTACAATGAATTATTTACACTGTGTAAAGATATTAATGTTTTTAAACTAGATGATGAGCTATTTAAGAAATCATTAGATTCAATGATTAGTTCAAATTATATTGAACTTAATGAAGAGTCAAATATGTATAGTAAATTAGTATATTAATTTAATGATACCAACTTATAATATAAAATAAATTTTATGTAGCATCTTTATTTGCAATAATATTTAGATTCACTGCATCTTCTTTTGATTTATCCAGACTATCAATATTATTTAGTTTATTTTTTATGGTCGTATCAGGTTGGTTCTTTTCTGAAAAAGATACCTGTTGTATAGTATCTAATATTTTAATTTTTATGGACGTATCTGTTTGATTTACTGATTGGTTCTGTTCTGAAAAAGATGTCGATTGTATATTGTCTAATAATTTATCTAAATCTAATGAATTATTAAATCTTAAAAAGTCATGGGATTCATACTTATTTGTACGCATAGGTGATCCCGCAAAACTAGCGCGAGTTTCTCTTTTTAATTTTGGGCGTGGAATATTAAGAATATTTGTACTATCTTGTTCTTGCATATATATATTTGTATATATAAAATATTAATTTAAATCAACTTTTATACTTTTGCACATTTAAAACGTCAACTTAACGACGAAAAATCGTAGATTTTACGTTTCACTTTGATATATAACCTCATTCTTTTCACTGAAGGTGAATGGTAATAGGTAATGGTAATATAAAAGACTTATTCGATTATTTTGCAAAGCAATGGAATGTAGATAATATAACCTCATCCCATTATAAAAGACTTATTCTAATAAAAATTGGATTGCATATTCAAAACTTTAAAAATTGGTTTGACGAATGGTAATAAGTAATGGCAATCTAACAATACTATATGCTTCGCAATGAAAGTTTTATTATGTATTTTGCTATTACTGCGTAAAACGCAATGACAGAAGCTTATATACTTTTTGCGTAGCAAATGAACTCTTTTTGCGTAGCAATAATATCATTTAACTACGTGATTTCTACGAAATTTATCAATTTTCTAAGAATAAAAATTGGAAAGTGTAACGAGAAAATTTTTAATTTTTCGTTTCACTTTTTAACCGTTAGCTTTTCGCCAAAGGCGAATGTATATACTACGTAATTTGGAATAAAAATTGGATTGCATATTCAAGGTTTCACGAAGTGATTTCTTGAATAAAGCAATTTAACAGTTAGAACCTAGTGAATCTTTTCACCAAAGGTGAATAGAGAAATTCACTAGGTTATAAAAATTGGTTTGTCGAATCGAAATAGCTAAGCTATCTAAGCATCGCTTTTATTATGACAACCAGTAACTTATTCTTAGAAAATCTAGCATCATTTAACTACGTTAAATCGATTTTCTAAGAATAAAAATTGATAATTGTATTCTATTATCACAATAATCTTATATAATGGACCTCAATAATAATTTGACGAAAAGTAATAGTATAGTAAACCCTCTATTAAAAAATAAGTTTGAGATAGAGATTGACGATACGCTGATTGACCTTGCTTATTTACCGGGTAATATAAATATATCGCGGTACTTTAGTAAACTCTATATTCTAACACCTTTTAGTAATCAACCAGTTGACAAAGAATTTTATTCTAAAAATATTTCTGTTTCAAAATGGGATGAATATAAATCAAAACTAGTTCTATCAGAGGCTAGTATTAAGTTAATTAAGAATTTTGATCATAGTCATAATATCACATTAGTAAATTCAAGTGATATATCATGTTTCAACCACTTTGGGTATGATATGGAAGAAAAAATTATAGTATTACCTATATTTAATGTTTCTTATTTAAATATTCAGAATTACACAAAAATATATCAAGGACATTATACATTAGAAGATTTGTATAATGTAATTGTTCTAAATAATTTATTTTCTAAGAATTCTAGTAATAGTTTTAATTCTCTTGTATATATTACAGAAATTATAAAGAATCTAGATGAAACAAACTATTGGGATCGTAAATACAATTGTCTTTTGAATATAAGTCGTCCTTATAATTCAAGGAAATTTAGATTATCAACACTTCAAAATATTAAAGATAAAGAAATTAAAACAATTATTAATGGCATAGATACTGATAATGTAGGAAATAAAGAAATAGATAATGATTATTTAAAACTTATTTTTAATAGTAAGAATTTCGTAGATGCATCATCTGCTATTAATAAAAACGGTTATAAACTTTATAAGATTTCAAAGAAATGCGATATTTCAAAAGAACATATTAACGCTTTGTTTTTAAAATTAAATTCAGTACAAAGTTTTTACCTATTTTCAAACTTGCTAATATCAAAGAAGTATTGTCATCTAGTTCTTAATAACTTTGAAATTCTAACAAAGTTACAAGGTACTATTCATTGTTTTGCTGATTTATATAGATACTTGTTTGGCTATGCTTGGCTCCGGTTTTATATGGAAGAATCTATTAAGAAAACATGGACAACAAAGGATGATGAATTTATATTTGATATTAATACAGCTTCATTACTACCCGTTTTTCCATTTACACTAGAAGATATTAAATCTAACCCTTATCTACCAATCATGGTTGATGATAATTCTCTACAAGGTGTTAATAACTTTGGTGGTTTCCCTTTTTTCTGTACAATTAATAAAGATTTCGAGAACCAAGGTATTACTAATTTAGACGGATACCGTAAAAGAATGAATCTATTTATTTCAGGAAATAGTTCTCATGATATCTTTAATAATTTGGATTGGAACACATTGGGTATAGGTATTTCGGGTAGTATTATGGCTGCATGTTTACAAGTAAGACATCCTCTAGTATCACTATTTAAAGGTCAAGATAATTTTGATACGGACTATAATAGATATTTTAATGAATACTATGCAGAAGCAGATGTAGATGTAATGGTTAAAAGTGACCACCCATTAGATTTTATTAAGAAAGCAAAGACAGTTTTTAACCAAGTAGTTGTTAATGTATGTGGATATAATCCAACTAATGCAGAACCAAAACATATTAAAATGAACACAATTAGAACTGTATTCTTATTTATAAATAATCAGTTCATTAAAGATAATATTGAAACAAGTACAATGTCACATGAATTTATTATTTCTAATATTAAAGATGATTCTGTTATTGAACTATTTAAACCTATCATTAATAAGAAAATAGACATATTCTATACTAACCTTTTCAAAGAGTATACGACTGAAGAAATTAATAATATTAAGAATTGTCACCCTGAGTTATTTGAATATAATGATACTGTATATCAGATTAATATTAATGATAACCATAAGCCGGTATCAGATACTATAACACCTGTAGATATAACAGAGTCCGAGTTTGAGAAAATAGTTGAAGATAATATTGATCATGTAGCGAAAGACTTTGATAAACTGAAAGAAGATAAAATACATAATGATGTAGGAATTAATATCTCATTCAAGGTTAAAATAAGTTCAACACATATTCAAAGACAACTTGAATTATTTTCTATTTTCAATAATGATTTCTTTTCACTTGTAGCAAAGTTTCATATGCCATGTGTAAGAGGATATTATGATGGTAACAATGTATATTTGACACCGTCGTGTATTAGTGCTCATATGACTTACATGAATATTGACTACAAATATTTTGCTGGTTCGAAAGATCCAATTGAAATTATTATGAAGTATAGAATGAGAGGGTTTGGTGTATTTCTAAATAAAAATGAAATAGATAAAGCAATAAACTATGCAAATAAAGTAACATTTTGGAACAATCTATACAATATTAATATTGGCGATAAAAATTCAATTAACTCATGTCTTGGTTCATTGTCTTACTCTCATAATCTATATCATCCGCGATTATTTAATATGGATCTAATTAGTCATGATGCCCCCTTTGTAAACATTGATGATGGATATAACAATATACCCGATCAGCGAATGGTAAATAAGGAATCAATCCATGAGTATATGACACTTCATTTTAATATGGCATCAAAGAATGAATTTAATATGTTAAAATATAGAACAATTGGAAAAGAAGGATATGTTAAACCAGTAGAAAAATGGATAATTGAAGCATATTTCAATATAAATAAATCATTGTATTATAAGAAAGGATATAAACCAAATGATGTAAAAGGTAATTCGGTTATGTGTCAACCGATTGTAGATAACTCTGGCGATACGAGTTCAGAAATCGATGCAGTTATCGAACCCAATGCAATTCTTGAAAATGATTAGGGTATAGTAATTGACAATAGTATTGTTTTCATAAATAAAAATTGATTTAAACTGATATATTAATGCATTATATATTATAAATGGACTCTGCAGAAAGAAAATTAATTGTAAAAAGATTATCAAAAATATTTGATAATCAAATATCTATTGATCTTGAACAAGGTATTTTAAATTTTAGTGAACAATATGCTGAAACACAATGTACACCTTTTTTATTAGCTCAAATTTATCAAGATAAATCAGATGAATTATTAAACCTGGTAGAAAATAAAAGTAACAAAACATTAATTAATTCAATTAAAAAGAAAAAAATTAATCCTATTGATGTTGCATCACTTAAACCACAAGAATTAAATCCTGAAAAATACGAAAAAATTACAAAAAAGAAGGAATTAGAAGAATATAATAAGAATAAGAAAGCGTCTACTGATTTATTCAAATGTTCAAAGTGTAAAAATAAAAAATGTGTTGTTACAGAAAAACAAACAAGAGCAGGTGATGAACCTGCAACAACTTTCATTGAATGTCTTGAATGTGGTAATGTATGGCGTCAATCTTAATTATAAAATATAGCATATTTTCTTGTATATTATTAGGTTTGCAAGTATAACATTTATTTCCTTTAATAATATAATTATGACTAATGATAATCAAGAAATAGAAAATAAAGACTTGACAACTAAATTTTATAGTAGTAGTATTTTAATTAAAAATATTAATAATCTAGACCTAGTATATATATTAAAAACACAGCACTTAGACATGCATTTTGTTATTAATTATATTATGAATAAAGAATATCAGATTATGCCGAATGAAGAAGATATTGATATACATGATATTATTAGATGCCAACCTCATTTAAAACAATGTGATATTATTAGAGAATATAATGAAAGATGGCATGCAACTCGATAAATAAATATTTAATATATTTAACAGTTAAAAATAAAAATCTAATTAACCTTATAAGAGTTTATGTTAACAGATATAAAATTAACTCGATATGTTCTATTAGAGAAAACACCAATTAATACCAAGATTATTGGTATATACACCCACGCAGAAGCTTTAAAATATAAAGATGAATTAGATTCAAAATTAACCTTAAAACTGATATCATTTTATAGTTACGATATTCAAGGTCCATTTGAAATAAAAAATACTTGTATTGTAGAAGAAATTATAAACCCACTAAATATTATATAAAAACTTGGTCGGTTCACTTTTAACCATATGTTTAAGAATGTAACATTTGTGTATTTACCTTTTTTTTATTATAGAAATATAAAAACAAACCAACTAATAGTGCAAATGATATTCCATATAGTATTATAGTTATAGATTTAGATGTATTTTTATTTTTTTCATCATGGATTTGAGATTCGAGTTTTTTATTGGCGTTAACTTCATCGACACTTTGTATATTATCAAAATCTTTTCTTGTTAAAACACGTTTCTTTTTAATAGGTTTTAGTATTTTTTTAATTAACACCTCTTCTTTAACTTCTTTAATTAAGGATTGGTCTTCATCTGATATATCAGTAGTTTCTTCTCTATGATCAATTTCATCATCTTCAGCTTGACTTGAATCACCAATATTAAAGTCTTTATTAGTAACCGAAAAATATTCTTTTTGATTATACATTATATTATTTAATAGAAAATAAAAACATTATAATTTAATTTCTAATTAAACTGTATAATGGCAAGCGCAGCTTTAACGCAACTAGTCGCAATCGGCGCACAAGAAACTAATTTTTTATCTACAGATGCTAAAGACAGTGTATTTAAAGAATCAGATAAAAAAATTAATAATTTTGTTAAATCCACATCGAGTATGTATCCATTAGGAAGTTCTAATTGGGGATGTACAACAAAATTTAAAATAGAAAAGAAAGGTGATTTATTAAATTCAATGTATTTTGTTGCTAAATTACCAAAGATTAGCCGTGATTATTTGAGCGATACAAGTAATAGTAATTATGTAAGATGGGTAGATTATATTGGCAATGTATTAATTGAAAGTGTTAAATTATATATTGGTGGACAACTAATTGATGAACAAACAGGTGAGTTTACTCAAATATATACTGATTTATATGATGATGATTGGAATAAATTATGTCTAATTGGATTAGATGATAGTTTAATTAAACCAAATAATGAATCAGTTAGTGAATTTCCGGTTGAATCTACCCATGTATACGTGCCTTTAAAATTTTGGTTTTGTAATAGTTTAAATAAATCACTTCCTTTAATTGCATTACAGTATCATGATGTTGAAATCGAAGTTAAGATTAGAGATTGGGATTCATGTTATCAAGTTTTGCAGGAGATAACAGATAGTACTGGTAAAAAAGGGTTTGTCCATATGCAAGAATTTAATAAGATGAAACAACAGCCATTAGAAAGTGTAAGATTAGATTGCAACTATATCTATTTAGATTCAGAAGAAAGAAAAAGAGTAGCTGAAGCTGATCATAAAATATTAATTACCCAATGTCAACATATTGAATGTCCTGTATCACAGGGAAAAACTGTAGATCTAACATCTTTTAATCATCCTGTAAAAGAACTATTTTTTTATTTTACAAATAAATTTGTAAAAGATCTACCAGATCCATTTAATTTTTCGTCTAAACCAGAATATATGATGAAGGATGTATCTGACCACCATATAACAAATAGCAGTGGATTCTTTAGTCATTACACAACTGCAACTAAAGATCATATACTAGATGAAGCTAGAATATTAATTAATGGATACCCGCGTGTTGAATGGCGAGATTTTAAATACTATTATTATTTACAAAATTATGAAAATTATAGAAACAAACTTGAACACCACGTATATTTATATTCATTTAGTGGTAATCCAAAATCTGAAACACCAATGGGCTCATTAAATTTTTCAAGAGTAGATAATGCTCACTTGCAGTTTACGATAAATGAAAAATCTAGAAAACAAGCTAAAAAATGGCTAGATCCAAGTAAATATTATCTGACAGATGATTCAAATAAAACAGTTAATATATATGCTGTAAATTATAATTATTTGATAATAAAATCAGGTATGGCAGGGCTTGCATATACTACATAATTTAAATTTAAGAGTTGGTATACACTACGTAATTTACTTTTACTTTAAAAATATAAATATAAAATTAATTTTATATTTAAATTTACTTAAAAGAGTATAAATTGGTACTATTAATGTCAACATATAATTTAAATATTGATTCAATCGATAGTATTTATCCACCACACTCAATTAAGAACGAACTTCCATTAGATAATCAATTAACACAAAATATTGTAAATTGGCGTGAAACAGTTTCTAATATTATATCAGGAAAAGATAATAGATTAATCGCAATTGTAGGACCATGTAGTATTCATGATCCAGCTGCAGCAATTGAGTATGCTAAATATTTAGTAAAAATAAAAGAACAATATAGTAAAGAATTATTTATAATCATGAGGGTTTACTTTGAAAAACCACGAACAACAATCGGATGGAAAGGGTTAATTAATGACCCTTATTTAGACGATACTTGCAAGATAAACGATGGATTAAAAATAGCTAGAAAATTATTACTAGAAATTACAAAATTAGATATGCCTATTGCATGTGAATTTTTAGATGTATTTACACCACAGTATTATTCAGATTTAGTTACATGGGGTGCTATTGGCGCTCGAACTACTGAATCACAATTACATAGACAATTAGCTTCTGGATTATCTATGCCAATTGGATTTAAAAATGGAACAGGAGGTAGTTTGGATATTGCAACAGATGCAGTTATTAGTTCACAACATCCACATTCATTTATTGGTATTAATGAAGATGGTTGTGCGTCAATTGTAAATACAAAAGGAAATAAAGATAGTCATATTATATTAAGAGGTGGTAAAACAGGTGCTAATTTTGATCATGTATCAATTATGTATTTAAAAACTCTTATGAAAGATAAGATAACAAATAAAGTAATTATTGATTGTTCACATGGAAACTCTGGAAAAATTCATACGAATCAACCAATTGTACTTGATGCTATCATGTCACAATATGATAATAAAGAAAATGTAATTGCAGGTGTAATGATTGAATCAAATTTAATTGAAGGAAATCAATCGTTGAAAATTGGGTGTAATCTAGAATATGGTAAAAGTATAACAGATGCATGTATTGGACTACAAATGACCAATGAAATGTTAGACCGCATGGCAAAATCATGGAATAATAGACACAATAAATAAAAGTTGATTTTATAAGTGTCTTTGTTATAAAAATATAAGATTAATGCAGGAAATTACATTTTCAGATGGTTATTACTCCAAGTACTCGCCGACTAACAAACAAGTAAAGTTAGTTGGTGTAAATTATAATAAAGGCGCTTTACTATTTGCTTTCGAAGACAAAGATTTAAAAATACATGAAAAATCGTCAAGAGAGCCTTTAGAGATGCTAGTATTATCAGAAATTTTATATGGTTCACAATTGTGGAAGTACCAGGCTTCAATTGAACCTACATACAATGGTAGACAAGCAGTCTCTATTGTCATAAGTGTCGATAATACGTTTGTAAATGATTATAAGGATATTTCGGTAGGATTTAAAGTTTATATTTCAACAGTATTTTCAAAATTAGGTTCCTACGGAAATCATTGTTCTTATCCAAAGTTACGTGAAATATCATATATTTCATATTATGAACCAATTCAACAACCGCCCAATTTTAAGGTTAACTTGTTTGAATATCAAAAAAAATCAATTGCTAAAATGTTAGCAATAGAAAAAGGCGAAGCAGATTTAACCTGTGAATATAATTATAATATTCCGTTTGGAGAAGTGAATATTAATTTTAATCCACATAAAGGTACCGCAGACGATAGTGAATGTAAAATTATTATAAAAACAAAAGGCGGTATCTTGGCAGATGATATGGGATTAGGAAAAACGATTACATCACTTGCAGTTGTTGCATTAAATCCTTCCACATATACAGAAGAATATAAAGATGGGCTAATTTATAGTAATGCAACATTAATTGTATGTCCATCGCATTTAGCAAAACAATGGGAAGATGAAGTAAAGAAAGTATTCCCTACTGCGAATATTATAAAATTACTGACTAAGAATAGTCATGTTAAACTAACTTATAAAGAAATTCATGATGCAGATATTATTATAGTTACACAGCAGTTTTTAATGAATTTTAAATATTATCCAATGATTAATTACAAACCATGTACACCATCGTCAATTGTTACAAAAAATAGATTTGCAGATTTGAAAACAGTTCTGCAAAACTGGGTTACTAATGAGGAAGATATCATGATAAAGGAACAACCTAATTTAGAACATTTTTCTTTCCATCGATTAATAGTTGACGAGGGTCATGAAATTTTTGGTCTTCAATTATCTAATACAAGTATGTCGCGATATATGTTTGAGTGGTTAGAACAAGTAAACTCTAGTTACAACTGGTTTATATCAGGAACACCTTTCGTAAACTATGAAGGTTTGCGTAAATGTTTTGATTTTATTAATTTGAAACTATATGAGAATAAAAGTGGTACAATAATGAATACTGTTGATTTTGCTACTAAAACATATTTAGTTGATCAAGTATTGTCAAATGTTATGATTAGACATAGAAAGATTGATGTTGAGAATCAAATTCATATTCCTGGATATGAAGAAGATGTTGTATGGGTAAAATTAACAGAACTTGAGAAAGGACTTTACCAATCAAAGAAAAATAGTTCTTCTTCAGATATTGTACTACAACAACTATGTTGTCATATTCTAGTATCGGATACTACATCCAAGTATTTTGGAAATACAGAAATTGACCTAAGTTCCATGCAAGATGAACTACTTAAATATCATGAAAAGACGATTGAAACATATGAAGCAAAGTTGGAGAACTTGGATCCTACAAATCAAGCATATTCAATGGTCAAAAAGAATTATCAAACAAAACTGTCAGAATCCAAATATATGCTTACTATTCTTAAAAAGATGGGTAATAAAGAAGACTTGGATCTTGAACAGAATTGTTCAATTTGTTTTGACCAGTTGAACAATCCAAGTTTAACTTCGTGTGGACATTTATTTTGTAAAGATTGTTTGGACATGTGTTTACAATTTAAGAAAAGTTGTCCCATGTGTAAGACCGACTTGACTGGTAAAGAAATTTATCTAGTTGATTCTAAAAAGGATGAAGATGAAGTTGTAGAAGAAGATGTAAATCCATTAATTAAAAAGTATGGTTCTAAATTAGGAAAACTAATTTCAATTGTAAGAACATTAGTTGCAAATGATAATAATAGAATTATTATTTTTTCTCAATGGGATCGTATGTTAAATCTAATTGGAAAGTCATTGTGTGATAATGGTGTTGCTAATAGTTTTATTAAAGGAAATGTGTGGTCTAGAAATTCTGCGATTAATAAATTTAAGTTAGGAAAAGATTCGACAGGTGAAGATAATAAGGTTATTATGCTTTCATTGTCAAATTCTGCATCTGGTACTAATTTAACAGAAGCGACACATATTATATTTGTCGAACCAATTAATGCCAAGAATGAAGAAGTAAAGGCTGTTGAAGCACAGGCAATTGGAAGAGCATGTAGATTAGGACAAAAGAATAAAATAAAGGTTATTAGGATTCTAACACAGAATACAATTGAAGAACAAATATATGAAAAAATTTATTCAAAAAACATGGACAATATCAAAAGAACTATCATAGTTGAAGATAATGATGTTATTGTTTAGTTAATTTATTTAACAAATTAATTTATTTATAATAAAATATCTAATTTAAATTAATATGAATTGCACTTGTATATTTTTAAATTATATAATACCATTTATAATTTTTATTATGGTTATACACAAGTATTATAAAAATAATCATAATATTAAAGTATTAAAAACTACTAGTTCAAATACTAAAAATAAAGAAAATATGATGTCATTAAGTCTTCTTGATAAATTAGATATTCCTAAAAAAATGGAAATTACATCGCAAGAAAAAGTTTGTTTAGAACTGTTTTTTAGATATGGAAATAACAATAATCATTTATACAATGACGGTAGAGCTGTTTGGCAAAGTACAATTAAGTTTTTAGAAAATAGAGTTATTATAAATGGTGTGAGATATGGACTATCAAGATTAGAATGGCATAAATCTATATTATCTTGGCAAGGGAAAGACGTTGGGTTGGAATTACACTTGGTTCATTCAATGACTGAAAATGGCAATACAATAGTATTTGTTATTCCATTATCTTTAGTTGATATGAGAAGAGAATCATTTGTAGATCTTGGACATAGTAATCAACCAACCGATGTATCAACCGTTAATGCATTAATAACAAAGGTAGACCAAGTACCCTCATATGTTTGTTGTTCGCCGAATCAAGGACATATGGTTAACTTTAATTTATGCCCTATTGCTAATTTACTTTTACAACAAAAGAAATTTTATAAAAAAGAAATGAGTAATACAGTTAATTGGTTAATAACCGAACCACAACCATATGACAGATATATCGGACTTAATATTAGAAGTAAATTAGTTGGTTAAATCATGTATAAACACTCAGTTGAATAAAATCATAAAACGTAGTTTTATTATGTATTTTGCCATTACTGCGTAAAACGCAATGACATAAGCTTATTCTTAGTGATTCTTCATTTTTCGTTACACGAAAAAAATGAAGAACACCCTATTAACAGTTAGTTCAACTTAGATTTTCGAAGAAAATCCAAGTTAAAATAAAAATTGGTTTGACGAATCGAGATTGCTAAGCAATTTCGATTATGTCAACCAGAAGCTTATATATCAAACTTTACGTAGTATTGTTTGATATATAAAAATTGAAATTCGAATTACTTATAGGCCCATTTATAAATAACTGTTGATGTCGCTAATTATTAATAATATGAATGTAAATCCTTCTGGTTCCGCCAGTCGTAGTACCCCCACCGGTTCCAACAACCGTAGTACACCCAATAGTACCCCCCCTCGCTCTTACTTTGCAGGAGATACGAGGAATTCTCCCCTTCTTCCTTCAGATGTTCGCATAATTGTAGGTCGCAATGGGAAATCACCAACCTTTGAAGCAAATGGTCGTGGTTTTGTGACTGCTGAGCAAGCTTTCGACCATGTTAATGCCAAGTTCGTTTCATGTCCAATTACAGGCCGGCCTGTGCCGTATGGTCCGCGTAATATCTCGATTCTCCTCCGTTATCTGAAGAATCACCACACAGATGAGTTTGACAGACTCCGCCAAGAGAATGGTGGACAAAGAATTGAAACATTGTTTGTCTACCCCGACTGTTATTCACTCGTTCCTCGCAAGTTCCGTCATCGTGATTTGCCGGAAAAGACGTTTCTTACATTGGATGCACTCAACATTGCACGAAGTGCATCACACACCCACGTGTGGCATCAGGAAATCATGTGCAAACATGGCGACGAGTGTCGTGGTTCTAATTCTGGTGGATGTGGATTCAACCATCCTTCTGCACCAAACTGCGAGTTTGACAAGGACCATACCCATCGTTGTAGTCGCATCCGGTGTGCCGATAACCATGGACGCGGGCGTGTTAAGCGTGCAATTGCTATCCAGAACAAGGACGCAGGTGTATTCATCCCTACCCCAACGAAGGCAACTGCAACTGAACCTGCAAAGGCACCTACTGCTCCTACCAAGCTGGTCTTGAATGCACTTGACCAAGACATGGATGAAGACCACATGAGTAGACTTGTTTCAGTAACCATTGATTCTGATGACGATGATGATAATGGATTCATTACTGTTACGAAGAAGAGTAAGAAGACCATTGTCAAGATCCCTACCAAGGCCCCGGTCAAGGCTGTTGTCAATGCTATTGCCAAGACTCCAACCAAGGTCCCTGTCAAGACTGCTTCAAAGGAATCTACCCCTGTTCAACCCAAGGAACTTACCATGGCTGATAGAATCAAGATGGCATCTGCCAAGAAAGACGCGATTGAACAAGCACGCATTGAGAAGCAGTTTGTTGAACAAGCTGCTGAAAAAGCACGCATTGAGAAGCAGCTTGCTGAACAAGCACTTGAAGAAGCACTTGAACAAGCACTTGAAGAAGACCGTCTTGAACAAGAACGCCTTGAACAAGCTTCTCGTGTTCCTCAAAAGTCATGGCATCAGAAGATTCAAGAAACGAAGGTTCAAGAAGCAGAAGCTCTTACTCAAAAGGCTATCTTGGCTGAACAGACTCTCTTGGCTGAACAGACTCTATTGGCTGAACAGGCTATGCTGGCTGAACAGACTATGTTGGCTGAACAAAAGATGATTGCTCAACCGAATGAGCAGACGAATGCAACTAAGAAACAAGAAAGACAGAAGAAGAATTCCAAGAAAGGTATTAAGCTGTCCAATGCCGACTTGGGCTTCTTCTAGGTTGTTTGACTGACAACTCGTAATTTATCCCAAGTTAATCTTTAAAATAATTCGATATGATTCTATGAATCATATCGAATAACTATTGATGACTTGGGGTTCCGATTCTATGAATCATTACGATGATGTTTTTAATTTATTGTATCATTTCGTTTATATAAACACATAATGTATAGTCTCATAATAATTAATATAGACAATAAGAAGAGTGTTATATGAATAAAAATTGATTCTTTCATTAATTACCATCATTAATATATTATTAATGGCAATTAGAAGATTACAAAGTGAGTTAAAACAATTAACAAAAGACCCAAGTTACTTTTTTTCGGTTAATCCAAATGAAAGTAATTTCTTAGAATGGGAATTTGTAATGATTGGTCCACCCGATACATTTTATGAGGGTGGATTATTTAAAGGAAAATTAACTTTTCCAAAAGATTATCCAAACAAAGCACCTACTTTGATATTTGATACATGTATGTATCATCCAAATATTTATAATGATGGTAAAGTATGTATATCGATTCTACATGATGGTGTAGATCAATACGGCGAAGAGTCTGTAAATGAACGCTGGAATCCAAGTCATAGTGTAAATACTGTATTATTAAGTATTGTATCTATGTTAGGTTATCCTAATTTTAATTCGCCTGCTAATATAGTTGCATCACGTGAATGGCAAGATAATATAGATTCTTATAGGAAGAAAATATATAGAATTGTAAGTCAAACACAAAGTTAGAATTTTATTATTTTATAAACGACGCAGTAATTGCATTTTCGATTTACCAAACGATTTATAAACTAAGAGTTTGAACTTAAATAGATAATCTTTTATATAGTAATAATGTTAATAAAATTACCAATAATATTGAATAATAAAATAGATATAATAAATTTCAGAATAAATAAATTCGAAAATAAATTTATTATCAAACCATTAATTGAAAATACAAATGATTTATACCAATATATGGTAACAAATAATGAGTTTTGTATGAACAAGTTTCATATTAAATTTCCTTACGAGATTACTATAATAGATAATACGTATTTATTTTCAAACTATTTTTTTATTACATCCGTCTTAAATGGATTTGATTGTGAACTAAATTTTTTTAGTAATATATTAAAAAATATCGAAAAGTTTTTTAATAAAAAACTAACATTTTTAAAATTAGATTACCTTTTAAATAATGTAGCTAGTATAACAAAAAAATGTAACATATTAATTGAATCTAAAAAAAAGTTTGAAGATTTAGAAGAAATGGCATCATATTTAGACGGGCAGTTAAATATATCATTAAATTTAATTTACTTATTACTATACAAGTATCCACAGAATTGTTCGAAAGATTTTAAAGATAGTAACCTACGAGATTTTATCCCCAAAAAAATTATTAATTGTTTAAACTTAATAAAGAATTATAAAATAAATTTTAAAGGAAATGAAGATAGTTCAGTATTAATTCATATAGATAATATAATTAATAAAAAAATACAAGTTCATACACTTAAGAAAAATATTTATTTTTTCTTTAAATTAAAAGAAGACAAGGTAATAAAAATGAAAATACAATCAATGGATAATTCAAATGATAATCTATTATTAGAAGATGGTAGACTAGTTAATAGTAATATTTGCAAGGTATATTCATATAATCCAAAGTTTTTAGATCAAATAAATATAAACTCTTTAATAATGGACCTTTTAAATCATGACTACGAGTTTAGATTATTAATTAGTTCTAGATTATTTAAAAAGGATGAACAGCATATAAAAAGTATAATAAATTATATTTACTTGGATAAAACTAATTATATTTATCTATCATCTTTAAGAAATTTACATTTCTGTTTTAATAATCTGGAGAAAGACCACTATAATGACATGGAACAAAACTTGGAATTTAAAATATTAGAAGACGGTATAACTAACTGTGAATTCATAAACTATTTGAATAAAAAATATACGGATGATTTAAGTAGTAAATTACAGATACTAAAGATTCTTTTTAATAAATATACGTTTCCTTTAGCTTTTAATAAAAAGAAATTAAATGAAGTTTTTGAAGTAATCATTTATTTTTCGTTTTTAAATATTAATGATATAGTAAAGATAGTTGATAATGATAAAATATATTTAGATAATTCAATATTAGAAATGGTCCCAGTAAAATTAAAAAACTTATATTTTAATCTGATGAAAACATATTACCAATATAATATGCGATCTTTAGAAAATATAACATACAATTTTAAGTACTATCAAGATTATATATATATATATGTTATAAAGAATATTATACAAGGTAACACAATTATATCTGATTTATTTACTAACAAAGAAATGTATGCAAAGATGATTGATGTATATCAAAAAAACTTTATACTGCTGCAGCTTATTAATGATTTAAAATGGTCTAATTTATCCAAGCGGTTAGATTATTTACATTATATTTTTAAAAATGACAGCTTGATTTATTATCAAAATAGATTAAATAAAAATTTATTTGCTGATAGTGTTGATTATAAAATTAAAAATATTATACTGGATAAATTTAGTATGTATAAATACTTGAAACAAGAAAAGGATTTTATTAAATGGACAAAGTTTATTAAAAATAATATAAATGAATTATATGAAAAAAAGATATCTGTGTCAGATACTGATTTAATTTTATTAGGCAAATTAATTCATAAATTATATAATATAAAAGTACAAGATCTAAAAGATAGTAGATATATTGACCTTATTAACTTTTGTCAGAAAAATAAAAAACTAATTTTATCTGAAAATAGAATTAATCTAATGATAAGAGAAAAGTTAAACTCAATTCAATTTTCTCTTAACTTGGGGTTCTTTGCAAAACATCTTAATTTTAGTACAATCAGTGATCAAAAGATTGAACTAGAAGAGAATATTGAGATTAATACAATTAACTTACAACTAAAAGAAGTAACCAAAAAATACTACAAATATAAAGGGAAATATATGAAAACAAAAACTACAACGTGTTCATCGTCATTTCAGATCTAAATTATTTAACCTGTAGCTTTGCAAATAAAGCTTATGTGAATTTAGATAATCTATGTTGGGATAAAAATAGCACCACAAACTTGTTATATGAAACGTTACGTAGTATTGTTTCATATAATAAAAATTGATAAACAATGATATTAACATCAAACAACTAACTATTAATGCAAATCTTTATTAAGACACTAACTGGTAAAACTATCACATTAGAAGTTGAATCTGCGGATACGATTGATAATATTAAGCAAAAAATTCAAGACAAGGAAGGGATTCCCCCTGACCAGCAGAGATTAATTTTTGCGGGCAAGCAACTTGAAGATGGTCGTACGTTGGCTGACTATAACGTCCAAAAAGAATCAACGTTACATTTGGTTTTGCGCCTACGTGGCGGATTGTAGATAATCCCACCTGATCAGAAAATTGATTTAAACATTTCATATGTATATTAATTAAAGTATATATGAAATGTTCAAAATGTAATGAAGAGAAAGAATTAGTAAGAGGTAATCAGTGTAAAGAGTGCAAAAATGCATATGAAAGAGAAAGAAAGAGAGGTACTAAAGAGAGAAAAGAATTAACTAATATAAAGATAAAAGAAGCATTAAATAAAAAAAATGATTCTAACATAGTTGAACTTATAATTGATGATAAGTTATCATTTAAATGTAAGTTATGCAATGAAACAAAAATAATGAGTTTTTTTAATTTAATAAATTACAATACAGAGTTATCAGATGAATGTAACAAGTGTTTCTCTTCAAAATGTACAAGATGCCATGAAGTAAAAGAATTGGTTAAAGGTAAATGGTGTAAAGAATGTAAAAATGAATATGAAAGAATAAGACGTTCAGATGCTAAAGTTAAAGAAAAGATTAAAGAAAAAGAAAAAGAACGATATCAAAAAAATAAAGAAAATGTGAAAGAAATTAAATTTGATGATAATGAAACAAAAGAATGTTCTGTTTGTAATGAAGTAAAAAAATTAGATAAATTTCATGTAGCAAAAACAAAAGGAAAAATTAGAGCAGAATGTAGAACATGTTCATCTAAAAACAGAAAAGAATATTATCAAACTCATAAAGATGAAACAATTAAACAAACAAATAAATATAAAAATGAGAGAAGGAAAAAAGATCCAGCATTTAAAATTGAACGTAACATGAGATGTCGATTATATCATGCACTAAAAAAAGACGGCGCTAAAAAATCAGATACAACAATGAAATTAGTTGGTTGTACTCCAACTTTCCTAAAAGGATATATTGAAGCTAAATTCACAGACGGAATGACATGGGATAATTATGGTGATTTTCATATTGATCATATTAGACCGTGTGCATCATTTAATTTGTTAAACGAAGAAGAGCAAAGAATATGTTTCCATTATAAGAATCTACAACCACTATGGGGACATGATAATTTAATAAAAGGATCAAAGTTTTAGGATGGTTAACTTGCGAAAAACAACACCTAAGCTAAACAATAATAACCGTAGTTCACCTAAAAAATGTAAAGAATATGAATTCCATGAATTAGGTGTTAGATATCTTCATCGTGATGAAGCATGGCAAGCTAGAATTAAACAAAATGGTAAAGAATATACTAAATCATTCTCTATAAAAAAATATGGTTATGAAGAATCAAAACATATGGCAATGGATGCTAGAAAAGAATTTAATATACAGTTTAGTTGTACTAATACAATAGTATAAATTTATACGAGTAATAACTATACAATTGAACGAATAAATCGTGCTATTGTAAAATTTTATTTAAAAAAATATATAGACCGTTAATCTCATATGTATTCTATTTATACAAGAAGATAACTATTACAAACAGTTAAAGAACATTTATTTTAAAATATATAAATTATTTTTATAGTCCTTATAAAAATAATTTATATAATATATTAATGGAAAGTAATAATAAGCCTAAAGTAATTGAAATTAAAACAATCGATTTCTCAACATTTGGTATCGATAAAAATAGTATAATCCAAAGTAATGTCGAAAGTACATACCCAAGTATTATCGATTTGGATAATAAAATAACTATTGTCGAACAATCTACAGTTACAAATTTAGAAAAAATCACTGAATTAGAACAAAAAGTAAGTGATACAGATTCTATAAGAGTTACAAATTTAGAAAAAATCACTGAATTAGAACAAAAAGTAAGTGATTCAGATTCTATAAAAGTTACAATTGAAGAATCATTAACTAAGATTATTAGAACAAACATACCAATTAATATTGAAGATGATGTAAATAATATTAAAACTTTGCAGTTAAAATTAAACACCGATATTGATTTATTAAAAAAAGATTTAGGAATTCATAAAGATAATATTATTCAAAATAGCAAATTAATTGAAGAATCAAATGAAAAAATAATTAGATTATCAGTTCAATCTCTTGAAAATGATAGAAATATAAAATTAAATAATGTAGATATAGAACTTTTATCTAAAAATACTACACAAGAAAGTTTAAAAAAAATATTTAATGACTTGTATGATGAAAGAACAACTCCGGTTGACCCCATTGTTGACCCCATTGTTGACCCCATTGTTGACCCAGTTGTTGACCCCATTGTTGACCCAGTTGTTGACCCAGTTGTTGACCCAGTTGTTGACCCTGTAGTTGACCCAGTTGTTGACCCTGTAGTTGACCCCATTGTTGACCCAGTAGTTGACCCTGTAGTTGACCCAGTTGTTGACCCTGTAGTTGACCCTGTTGTTGACCCTGTTGTTGACCCAGTTGTTGACCCAGTTGTTGACCCAGTTGTTGACCCAGTTGTTGACCCTGTAGTTGACCCTGTTGTTGACCCAGTTGTTGACCCTGTTGTTGACCCTGTTGTTGACCCTGTAGTTGACCCTGTTGTTGACCCTGTAGTTGACCCTGTAGTTGACCCTGTAGTTGACCCTGTAGTTGACCCTGTTGTTGACCCTGTTGTTGACCCAGTTGT
>Ga0233449_1000186_pt1 | contig 88385 bp, 76 predicted proteins | sample SI_124_October20_FD_183012 | JGI IMG/M metagenome (GOLD analysis project Ga0233449, IMG submission 183012) | Seawater microbial communities from Saanich Inlet, British Columbia, Canada - SI_124_October2016_200_MG | ecosystem: Environmental > Aquatic > Marine > Inlet | place: Canada: British...
AGCCCGCAAGATGCACTAGAGATTTGCCCAAGGCACCTCGGCTATGAAGGCAGTATGTTGAAGAATTTAATCAACCGGCCTGATGACTGGGTTGGGGCATTTAAGGCGCTTCCGAGGAATTTGCAGTTGATGACAGTTCATGCAATACAGTCAGAGGCCTTCAACAGATACCTCCATCTGCGATTCCAAAATAATCTGCCCCTACATACGCCAATTATTGGTGATTATGTGGCCCCTTTGGATGAAACTAACTCCCTTGAAATAGACCGAAGTATCGTTGTAAATGAATTGACTTTGCCGCGAGTTTCTCGCAACTGCGAGAAAGGACGATTGGCGGTTACCGGCTTCTTGCCCGGCGCAAATACTGTCATTGCAGATGGGCCAAGTGGCGAATTGGAGAAAGAAATCCTAAAGCAAATGGATCTGCATGACCTTGATTGGCAAGTGGAGAAAATACGACGACTTACGAGCAAGGGCAATAGGAGAGCATTACTGTCGCATTATTCGGATTTCCTCATTGAAACCGTTCCAAAAGTTGTTGATGAATCTCTCTCAATGCGCTGGCAAGAGGGGCCGCAAGAAGGTGACAGGTGGCATCCAGAGGGTGCTTGCATTAGATTCAGATTCCTTTTACCGCCAGGTGCATATGCTACTACTTTCATTAGGGAATTTATTCGTGGACCAGTTCACCATCTCTAATGGCAGTGGTCTAATACTAACGCCTTTTTTGCTATTCACTAGTATGGATTCGCTTTTCCAACCCACATCAATATTCGCAGCGTATTATTTAGATTTGACTACAGAGGATTAAACCAAACGAACTGTTTCAAGGTTTTTCGGAGCCCAAGTGCGAACGCGGTATTTCTCTCGAAGAGAGCGACCTAACTCGTTACATTTCAAATAATCACCATGATGGCATATGACATTCTTTGGGCGTGGATTCATTTTGCCGACGAAATCAAGCAATTGTCTGCGATCTGAGTGCCCAGAGAATCCATCAATAGTCACCATTTCACAGCCGATTTTCACCATGTGAGTTTGACCATCTATTTGCATTGGGACTTCGCCAAATCCCTTCTGTAAGCGGCGACCCATGGTTCCTTCTGCTTGATATCCAACGAAGCATAAACTGTTTCTATCAGAAGCAGCCCAGTTGCGGAAATACTCCATAATCGGCCCACCATTCAACATTCCACTGGTTGCAAGTACTATACAAGGAGACGGGTTAGTTACTACTGACTCGCGCATATCCCTTCCTTCCACCTTACGGAACCATTCACTTGCAAATGGATTCATTCCGTCATCGGTGAGCAAACTCTTGCGCAGAGCACTTGTCAAGTAATCAGGATGGTTTGCATGAATTGCAGTTGCTTCTTGGATCATCCCATCCAAATAAACAGTGCATGGCTCAACTTCGCCACTACGGAATAACTCATCGATAGCAATCATCACTTCTTGGCTTCTTCCGACTGCGAAAACCGGGCACATCACCTTGCCGTTTCGAGCGAGAGTACGGCGAATAATGTCCTGTAATTCTTGTGTTGCTTCTTCCCGAGTAGGTTGGAAATCTCCAGATGCACCATAAGTTGCTTCCAAAACCAGTGTCTCAATTCGCGGGAAACGAACACTAGCTGCATCAAACAGCCACGATTTCTCAAACTTTGAATCTCCAGAATATACGATGTTGTGTACTCCTTCCCCAATATGCAAGTGAACCGAGGAGGAACCAAGGATGTGCCCAGCATTATGGAAAGTCATTTTTACATCAGGTGCAATATCGGTAGTCTCCCCCCAATTTACATCCACTACGTGCTTCATACACTCTCTTATATGCTCCATCTCATAAGGCGGGTGCTTGCCTTCAGATGCACTTACTTTCAGATAATCTGTCTGTAATAACAGCATCAAATCACGCGTTGGCGGCGTACAGTAAACAGGGCCATTATATCCATACTTGAATAATACCGGCAACATTCCAGCGTGGTCTAAATGGGCATGCGTAATCACTACTGCATCAAGTTTTGAAAGTGGTAAGGCCTCAGGAGCATCGAAAAATGGCATAGGGTTGGCATCGGAAGCAATATTGACGCCAACATCAATCATTACTCGCGATTCATTTGTTGTTAGGTAATGACAAGCCCTACCAACTTCGCGATATGAACCAAGAGCAGTGTTTCTCACCCAAGTTGAACCCTTTCTTTTTGGACGATAAATGTTGAGGCCAAAGTCTCGCATCAGTTTCTTTCTAACCTCGGAATGCGCACACCTATAACCCAATATGTCATGAACTGTTTTTGATTCCAATGGTGGAGTTCTTTCTAGTTTCACTAGCCAACCAATCTTATCTCTCAATTCTTTCAATGTTGCACCGCGCTTGCCTACAGCGAGACCTGGATCTTTACAGTGGATAATGACAGTGCTAAGTGCTCCATCAAACCAGATATCAGTTACTTCTGCTTCCTTTGGAATTATTTGATGAATTGCTTCGTGAGAATCATCTTCATCCAACATAATTGATGGATGAGGGCGGACGACTACTCGGCGCTTTATCGCTTTTGCAATTTTTCCAACTAAGCCACTACCGCCACCAAATTCTGACGGAGTTGGGGTAATTAATGCGATACTTGCGGCTTCAAGCCCCACTTCATATTCTAGTTCTTTCGGAACATGCTTTGCAATCTCGTCCTTTACTTGTTTGAAACTAAGTCTCATGTATTTTCACTTTCCTTTACACGCTCCTCTATAGACTTCGCAGCAAGCCCGTAGGCCATCTGCCCATAGTGGGCGTGAGATTGAAAATGCCTTACTTGATAGAAGCGAGTAACTTTTCAAGTTCAGCATCGGTGAGTAATTGGAATCCTTCATCTGCAGTAATCACTGCTAAGTCCATGCCATTGCCGCTAGCAGCATCACGCTGACCAGAGGCGGTTAAGCAGCGAGCAGCAAGTGCTAATGCTTCTTTTCGGTTCATGTTCTTTCGGAATCCATCTTCCAAAACACCATACATATAGGGAGATCCTGAACCCGTAGCACAATATTCGTCAGGAATTGAACCGCCTGCAGAATCAATGGAATATACGCTTGGCCCACTATCATCGCATCCGACGATTAATAGTTGGACCCAGTAAGGTCTGCCACCAAGAATATTAGCGGTAAGAGTTGCTGCGGCTTCAACAGTCATTTGTTGTCCACGCTTTAACTCAAAAAGAGTTGTCTCAGCGGCAAGAGTGCGAGATAGACTTTGGGCGTGACCAACCAACCCAGCAGTTGTTAGAGCAAGGTTGTGACCAATCTGGAATAATTTTTGCACACTCTTGTTTGCGACGAAATGCCCCATGGTAGCTCGATGGTCAGCGCCAACAACAGCACCACCATCAAAGCATATTCCAAGAGTACTTGTTCCAGTTTTGACCGCTTCAGAGTGTATGTCCATCATTAATTTCACCTCATTTACCCCACAAATCACGGGCTTCTCATGTGCTCGGTGCAGACGAAAGCCCTTGAGGGTTGAGGTTGCCTATCGCCTGCCCCTTATGAATCCGACGACTTTTATTGCAGCACTAAAAAGGAAAAATGAGGTGGAAAATGCAATTCGTTTTTTAACTCAGCAAGGGAAATGAACACCCAATAAGTCAATTCAGCCCGCAGGTTCTTCAATAACAAGGACGAGGGGTAGTTATGGCGAGGCGGAAGAGGGATGTGAATGACCCTAAACAATCCTCGCTTGACGCATTCGCTAATATTGTCCGACAAAAATCTGGTATTGGCAAAGGTAAAGCGAATAGGGCCGAGCAAGATGCATTGCCGGCAAGTGAAAATATCCCACAAGAAAATACTCCGGGTTCAGCAAATACGAGGCCGCCTCAAACTCTTGACGCATATACTAATGACGGGGTGGAGGAATCAGCGTCGAGCCAATCAACTCCTGTTCAGCCCGACCTCCCCTTGCCAAGTGAAGCACCAACGGCTGACGCCTCACAATCTACCCGCGAAACTTCCACTATTGCCCGAAATCATGCATCACAACCTCAGGCCTCTATACCTTCGCAAGTTCAGCCCCCTGCGAGTGGAGCACACCCCCCTCGAACCTTTCAAATGCCGAGTTCAGGCCCAATTGCGCTGCAAACTCCAACAACGGACATCATGTACCATGATTTAGGTAAGATATACTCCGATGCACCAATCCCAGAGAATAAGAAGGGAATGGTTCTACATCGCGCCTTATTGCAAGATTTAACAGGTGTGTCTGATCTGTTAAATTGGGTTGCTGATGGAGAGGGAGTTATCGTAGAACTGAAGCGAATAATGGCACGAGAGATTGAATTCCAAACAGTACTCATGCGTTTATCCACATTTATTGAGGACGACATCGGTGGACAAATAATTCAACTGACTGATTCACGCCTTCTACTTCTCCCACCTGGGTGCAAAGGTGTTAGTGGCATAGATATGGAAGCATTCGCAGCCAATTTATAATATGGGTGTTCACATGCAGATTGATATGCAAATGCCATGCCCAATATGCTCTATAGAAGGACATCTTAAGATGCATTCACAGGTTGATGAAATTCCATATTTTGGTGAGCATACACAAGTGACTTTACTTTGTGATGATTGCGGGTGGAGGCAAACAGATTTCATCCCTGCAGACGGAAAGAAACCAGGGGCTTGCTCTCTTGTTATTTCTCATCCAGACCATCTAAGTGTGAGAATTGTGCGCTCATCATCGTGCACCATTTCCATTCCTGAATTGGACCTAGAAGTAAGCCCTGGTAATGATGGAGCAGGATATGTAAGTAATGTTGAAGGAATTATTCAGCGTTTTGAAGAGGTTGTATTGATGCTTCAGCGCGACATGATTCTTGAAAATGCAGCAGAAGGTGGTGATGAACTAAGCAACTCATTGGCGACTTGTGAGTTCTTTATCAGCACTTTTGCCAATATGCGTACTGAAAAAATAGCCAATCCAATAACAATTGAGCTGCTCGACCCAAGAGGACATAGCCAAATTCTTCACCCCGATACAATTCAACGTGAATTGACTGAAGAAGAAATGAGAGATTTACCTGTGGGTCCAGACCCGACTATCCTTTCACCAGACGATGTATAGAAATAGAAAAATGATTTCACAAGGCATCAGGTGCTAAGAAATCATTGACCAAATGTGCGGTTTGGTCGCGCATTTCTTGCAAATTACTTAGCCAATCAGTAGCCCTTTCTATGCAGAGTTGCTTCATTTCTCCTGCGAGAATACTTCCACTGCGATATCCGGAATTTATTTCACCCAAATATGAATCATCCTCTTCAAAGAAATACATCATATATTGGTATGCAACATCAATATCAGGGTTACCACCAAGACGGCGATGCTCTTCAACTGTCGCCTGGCCACCAGAGAATGAACTCTTGATCTTCTTCTCAACTGCCGAAATCTCATCGCCGAGGAAGATTGTGGTTTTTGGTTTAGAAGAGGACATTTTGTCTCCTGTCATGCCAACTGCAAAACGGTGATATGTACTTGAAGGTGCGAGTAATCCTTGACCTCCCATTTCTCTCTCAAGTGCAAGTAGGACCATCCTAACTTTACCCCTGTCTGCCAATGTTGCACCGGGAAGGTGAACTGTACCATGCTTTGGATTTGACATAATATCCGAATATCCAAGGGCTGAAACTGCATTGACAATCTTGGAAAATACCTCCTTTTGCCTATCTCGGTCGACCCTGCCATTAGGAAGTTGTCCGAGGGCGGCTGCATTTTCTTCTTGCATGGACAATCCTATGAGTAGGCCGCCATTTTTTGCAGAATTTACATTAAACCAATTTGTTTTTGCCGCCAGTCCGCGAGTTAGGCGGAGATGAGGGTCTTGGTCAACTCCAACTGGAACCACTATTGGGCGCAGACCACCGAATTCATCGAGTTGTGGATGGAGAATATCACCTGCTTGGACGAGAGGCGCTTGAACGTGTGCGAGGTTAGTGCTACCGTCAAAACCGTAAATGGCCTCAAATTCAGAAATATTTGTTCTCTTTCCAAGTTGAAATCCCATTCGCTGAACAATACTTCTTGTGGATTGAAAATAGACATTGGTTTTTTCCGGATCTAGGCCTAAGGCAGCATAGTATGAAATATATTCAGAAAGGGCAACTTCTCTGCCCTTGGTAAGAGATACTCCACGGGTTGCGCTTGATTCTAAATCGGCTACAGCGATTGTTACATCGCCGCCCAATTCCTGAAACCATTTCACTTGGTCAATGACCATTGAATGTCCAAGGTGCATGTTTCCTGACGGCATTAACCCAGTCAATACTCCAAATGAATTACCATTCCTCTTGGCATCTAGGACCAAATCCAAATCACGATGAGCAAAAATCACATCACGTCGATGCAACCTTGAGGGATTTGGAACATCTACATCTTGCATGGATTGTAAGCCAAATTGATCGATTATTCGCGAATAATCTGTGGATTGGGAACTACCCCACGGGTCGATACTTAACTCGTCAGCCATGCTCTTACCAATTGTTGGCGGTAGGGCAAGGGGCATGAAGGCTTCGCTATTATCAAGTAGAATTGCTTGAGTTGCGGCTTGATGGCGAAGGTTTGGGCATTAGGCTGTGGCCTAGTTGGCGAATTTGTGATTCGTAAATTGCTAGCAGCGGGGCATGAAGTTGGAATTGTTGACCTTACCATCCCTTCAGAACTAATTTCTCATCAAGGCACCGATTCACGAATTGGAGATGTATTTGAAATTCTGGAGGAAATCATTGAGGAGCAGAACCACAATTCTGACAAAGATAGTAATTGTGGTATTGGAGATGTTTCACTATTCATAAATTTGCTCCCTGGTGGGATTGGTTCAAAGGTTCGTCACATCTTACTCAAGCAGGGGAATACGGTTATTGATTTGGCATTTACAGAACAGAATCCCTCTATAGAAGAAGATACTGCAGTCGCCAATGGTGGGAGATTAATTTGGGACATAGGTATTGCCCCAGGATTTTCAAATTTGCTTATTGCCCATGCACAACGTCAATTCGGCCATTTGGCAATGGGTACAGTTAAAGTCGGAGGAAATCCTCAAAATCCAGATGGTGAATGGAGTTATATGGCTCCTTTTTCACCTGCCGATGTAATAGCAGAATATACTAGGCCTGCGAGAATAATTAGAGGAGGGAGGGTTACTGAAGTACCAGCAATCACCGACAAGCACCTGATTCAAGTTGGCGGGAAGGGAGAGATGGAGGCCTTCTTAACCGATGGGCTGCGTAGCCTTCTAACAACAATCAATGCAAATGAATTGCTAGAATATACAGTCCGTTGGCCGGGACACATTGACCGCTTTGTTTCATTGCGAGATTCCGGGGGGCTTGATGAAGCCAAATTATTGCAAGAGTGGAAAATGAAGGCAGAAATACCAGAATTCACTTGGATGGAAGTGATTGCCACCTCACTTGGTGGCGATACTATGCGCTGGACAGTTGAGGACGAAGGAGGAGATGACGGTAGCTCTATGGCACGTACTACTGGGCTAGTCACAACTTGTTGTGCATTGATGTTTATTGACAGGCCTACCCTATTGCCACCTGGAGTCCACCCCCCTGAAGCCTTACCGGCAAATGAGGCAAGTGAGATAATGGAATACCTAAAGCAAAATGGCGTACACATTTCTGGGCCTGCGATTAAATAATTCCTATTCAACTTTCATACCAAGCATAATGATGCACAGTAATTATTATCGCCAACGTGATGTTGTGACGCCGAGTTACTCCTCGGAGGAATCATCCAATGGTGAAATAGGCTCTGAACTTTGAGTTTGTTGCTTGAGTTTATCCTTCTTAATCAGCCCGTATGTTGCAACAATACTACCTACAAATACCACCACACCTACAACTGGCAACCAAGATAATCCATCATCAACAGCACGCGGTGTTAGCAGCCAAGTAAATCGAAGTTCCGACTCACTAAACCTTCCTGACCATTTAAACAGATCTTCTGTGGCGTGACCTGCGATACTTACTGCAAATGATGCATTGTTGAAAGTGTCCATTGAAGCGAGTATGTCATAACCGTCAGGGCTTGAATCAGTCTGTATTTCAACCCCTTGGTTTGGCATTACTGTTAAGAAAAGGAAATTGCCCTCTTGCCTCCAACCCTCTTGCAAAGTATGCTCATCAATCTCGAGATGAGATAAATTGTCATTCCCCCTAACTATGGAAGTAACTGCACTTCCATTGAGGTCGATTTTCCAAGTTAGAGGAAGGTCCCAAACGCGTAAGTCCTGAGCTTGGCAATTATGCGGCCTTAGAAAAGAAAAGGAGATTCCATGGTCAGCAGATTCGATTGAATCGTTGTGCGCAAACTCATAACACCTCTGAGAAGCCCAATAGGACCAAGCCTCACCCCAAGTTGTAAACCATGCGTCGGAGTTTACAAGCCAATCTTCCACATCTCTGTCATGGCGAACTGTCGCATCACCGGCTCTGCCAATCCAATACATGTTAACTAGGCCGCCATTTGCTGCTTCTTCCTTTAGTGAATCCAAATCAGCAACAACTGCCTCCAAACTACCGCCTCTCCGACCCAAGTTATACCAGTCTTCTGCCCACTCGGGCTCATCATCACTATTGTGCCAAGCAGTGTTTTCGAGGCCAGTATTGTCGCCATGAACAGAAAAACCGAGATCAGAGAGTACTTCGTGACTAGCATAATTCATTCCATCCGGAGTATATAGTGAAATGGGGTTTTCTGCCCAACGGGATGCCGAAGTTCGATTAATTAGGTAATTACGGCAGGCAGTTGCTACATCCCCTGGATTTGCCTGCCAAGACAAAGTCGGAAAACCATAGCAGCCAAATTCATCGCCACGATTAAGCCTTTCCTCGCCGACGAAATTAGTCAGCCAGCCATCTTCTTCCCAAGTAGAAATTGCTGCGGAACCAACAGTAGAATATAATGGAGTAAGAACTAGAATGGACAGAATCACAAGAATATAGGAACTATTGCTTCTCTGGAAATAGGTTGTAGCACGATGCCGTAGGCGCTTTTTTAAACTCGGATTTGAACCCACTACAACTCCTCCTTGAGCAAGCCAAGAAGCACTCCCTCAAGTGGCCTTCGCCTGAAAAGATAGGCGAATGGGTCAAGAGGACATCGCCTCTCGGATAGCATGGTGGAGTCTCTTGGAGAGTGATTTGGCGGCTGCATGGGAGTTGGTTTCCAAGCGCGTTTGCCTGAAAGGAACGGGGCGCAAAATCAAAGTTCCGTTGCTATACAATTTGCTGCGACTTACTGCAGGACCCCTAATGCGAAACCTCAATACTCGCTGGAACGGAGTTAACAACATTCCCCGCCACCAGCCATCTATCTTTGCAGCAAACCACCTTTCACATGTTGATCCATTATTCATTATCACTGGCTCTCGGCGAAAAATATTCTTTCTCGCAAAGGATGATCACTTCAAGCGTAAGCATACTGCATGGTTCATGAAGGCAACTGGTCAAATAGAAACTGCTAGAACAAATGGTGGATATGATGCACTTTCAGCTGCAGTAGACATATTAGATTCGGGACATTGCTTAGGTATTTTCCCAGAGGGAACAAGGTCAAAGAATACTGAACCACCCTTCTTGCTGCGCGGAAAAACCGGAGTGGCAAGAATTGCCGCTGCTTCGCCAAATGCGCCAGTAGTGCCAATAGCCCATATTGGAACTCGCGAATTTATGAAACCAAAAGTCAACAAAATCCCTCGTCCTTGGCGTAAAGTTGTATTCAACTATGGTGTTGGAATTACTTGGCTAGAGTGGCTAGGAGATTCGCAAGGAGGCAATTGCACGCCACATTCTATAGAGGAAATGAATGAATTAGAGGAGCACTTATTGCGCTCGGAAATTGGCGCTTTATATCGCAAATTCACCAATCAATTAATGCAGACAATCAAAGAATTAGGCGCACCATAAAATCCCAACCTCACAAAAATATTTGCTTGTCCCCTAAGGGAATTATGATATGCTGTCGTCAATGGAGCATTTTAGGGGAGACGATGCAAGCCTACCTTGACCTAATCCAGCGGATACTTGACGAAGGTCAGGAAAAGGGCGACCGAACTGGCACTGGGACGAGTTCTGTATTCGGACATCAGATGCGCTTTGACTTGTCAAATGGCTTCCCAATGGTGACTACGAAGAAACTCCACCTAAAGTCAATCATCCATGAATTATTGTGGTTTTTGAAAGGCGAAACTAATATTGAATACCTAAAGCAACATAGAGTTCGTATTTGGGACGCATGGGCCGATGAAAATGGTGATTTAGGCCCCGTGTACGGGAAGCAATGGCGGAAGTGGGAAAGTAATGATGGAGAAATTATCGACCAAATTCAGCAGGCCATTGAACTCATAAACACCGACCCAGGTAGTCGCAGAATTATAGTCAGTGCTTGGAATGTAGGAGAGTTGAGCGAAATGGCACTCATGCCCTGCCATGCCTTCTTCCAGTTCTATGTAAATCAAGGAAAACTATCGTGTCAATTATATCAGAGAAGTGCCGATGTATTTCTTGGTGTGCCGTTTAATATTGCTTCATACGCCCTATTGACTCATATGATTGCCCAAATTTGCAATCTCGAAGTTGGTGATTTTGTGCATACAATTGGGGACGCCCACCTCTACAAAAATCATCTTGATCAAGCTAATCTTCAGGTAAGCCGCGAACCACTACCGCTTCCAAAACTCATCCTCAATAAGAATATAACAGAAATTGACTCATTTTCATATGATGATTTTGAGGTAATTGACTACCAACATCATGAACATATCAAGGCACCGATTTCAGTATAATCCTCTATAGAATATGGTACCTGACGGAAGAAACTGCGCTAGAAAAAAATAGATAAATTACAATGTGAGATGGGAAATAGAAAATAATGCACTAGAAATACAGTAGATGGAGGTGGAATGATGAGGATTGTGTTACTGGCTGCAATGGACAAGAATCGTGCTATTGGCATATCTGGAGAATTGCCTTGGCATTTATCTACCGACCTTCAGAGATTCAAAGAGCGTACTTTGGGCCGGCCAATTGTAATGGGTAGGGCAACATTTGAGAGTATAGGCAGGCCTTTGCCTGGACGAACGAATATCGTGCTCACGCGAAATACTGAGTGGGAGGTTGATGGCGTTTCTGTGGTTCATGACACCGAATCAGCACTTGAAATTGCTTGGAAAGAGGGTGCTGAGGAACTCTGCGTCATTGGCGGCGGGCAAGTTTATGCGTTATTCCTAGGTAAGGCCGATGTACTTGAATTGACCTTTGTGGAAGTTGAGGTAGCCGATGCTGATACTTGGTTTCCCGACTGGGCTGTACTTGGCGAATGGAATGAAGTAAATCGAACTGAACATTTTGCCGGGGAAAATGATGACCATAACTTCACTGTTGTGACTCTAATCCGCCCATAGGATGCATATTCCAAGATGAGGCATCCCCTAATGGCCGGAGATTGAACTTGGAAATCGATTGTTGAGGATGTTAATTGCCATCATATTCAGTAACTCTTACACCGAGCCTGCCAGTTATTGCTTTTCGCATCATTACTTTGTCCAATTTTTTGTGGAATGCCTTTTCTAAATCTATTTCCATTGCCAGTGCATTTCCGAGAGTCAAGATAAAAACATCGGCTAATTCTTCCTCTAAATCGGCTTGTGGCTTGCCCTTTGTTACTGCTGCTGCTAATTCACCCAGTTCTTCGATCATCAAAGTCAAGCGATAGCCCATGTCATGGCCATTATTGTCGGCGAATTTATGCTTATCATGGAATCTTGCGACACGACCCATCATCGTAGTGAATGTACCATCACAAAGTATGTCTGCAACACCAGACTCATCAACAGCAAGGACTTTGCGCCCAGATTCGGAAGCCAGCCAAGAATCAACATCAACAGGACGGCTGTTATTTTGAGAAATGCCTTCAGTCATATTTACACCGAGATGGTGTAGGTTGATGGGGTTTTCCCAACGCAAGACTGCAGGGCGTGCCGAGTAAAATGCGACACGATCTGAATTTGTAGATTTACTCCAAAAGACGTGCGACGAGGTCGGCCTTCTTCCCAGATACTGGTTTCCCGGCTGCTTTTAGCAGGTCTTTGAGTTCTGCAACTTTCATTGAAGCGTATTCGACATCAGGGGGTGCTATCTGAGCAGGTCCTTCTTCAGCGGGTGCTTCCTCAACAGGTGTTTCCTCAGCAGGTGCTTCTTCTGCAGGTGTTTCCTCAGCAGGTGCTTCTTCTGCAGGTGTTTCTTCAGCATCTTCGGAGTCTTCATCCTCAGATTCCTCTTCTTCGGCGGCGGCTGCAATTGCTGCAGCCTTACGGGCAGCCATTTCAGCTGCGGAACGCTCCTCATCAGAGTGAATTTCGTCAAGAGTTGGCCCGCCAATCATGTCAACTCCAGATTGTAGAAGTTGGCTCTTTCGAATTACTGCAGATTTTACTGGATAAATTGACTTTGCAGCCTCATGGATTGCCTTCTCAAGTTCAGTCCCCATCATTGCCTTTTGCATAGCAGCGAAATTGGATTTTGCACCGAAACCGATGATTACATCGCGAACTGCGGAACGAATCGCTTCCTTTACGCTTGTTCGAACACGGCGGTCGGTAATGATAAGTGGCTTCAAGCGAAGCAAATAGCCATCGGAAGTAATGACGTCAACTACATCATCAACCTTCCCACGGAATCGGCGAACTTGACGGCGTGTGTGATCATTTTGATGATGATGACCGATGAACTCGGTAAGTGCATCTGAATTAACTACATCATTTACACGGAATCTTACAATAACGTGCATCTTGGTGAAATCTCCGTCAAACTCTTGTTGAGTTAATTCGTAAATTCGACCAATAACTTGCTTATCTGTCTCACTGATTGTCTCTCCGATAGCCTTGTAATTCCAAGGATGCCGAGGAGCCCGAATGGTATACCATCGCTTTGTCTTCCACTTGTCTTTCTGCCTTCGAGCTGCTGCTCTTGCTTTTGCACTTTGTCGACTTGCCATAATATTTCCCTCGGGTATCAGTTGCGGGGGCTACCCCACTTGCAAACCGGCGTCAAACCTCTTGTATTTAATGAGGGAGGTATAAGGGAAATAAAGTAATGGTGCATGGAGGATAGAAATAGCACAATAAAACACAGGCTGGAAAGGAAAAGAGGAGTTTAGCCTCACACTCACTACCGAAGTACTCAAGGGGAGGAAATAGACGGCGGAAATTGGTGGAGATATGCCCTTACACAACATCCGGTGGAGAACAGTCACCTCAGGTGTGGATGAAGAACTGGTATTCGCCAATGCACTTGAGTGGTTGTGTGGCACGGGGGAATTCGTGGAAATAGAGCACACAAAATCCTACCACGGAAGTGATCTTCACATTGTTTCTGCAAATTTGGAAAAAAGGGGAATGGCTCGAACCGCAGTAGCACGGCTTGGAGCAGAGACTCTGCAAGATATCATCGATGGAATTGGACGACATATAGATGAGGAAACTAAAACAATTCACATTAGATTGCGACTAGGTGATTTGCTTAGCGGGAAAGTTGTCCTTGGTGAACCAGGTGAACATCGTTGTTTGAAAGGACAAATAAAACTCCAAGTGTATCCAGGTGATGACATTTATTCAGTTGCCGAAAAATTACTTACTACTGCCAAAGCGAGAGCAGAGAGGCAAGGATGGCCTGAGCCTCCCGTTTCTGGCGCTGAAGAAGAATGAACTTTACGAGGCACCCTTAGGCAATTCTGCACACAAGGAAGTGCTTGAAGATGAATTACGGCATAGTCCTTTCTATTTGTACAATCGTGTATTATTGCTAATTGGTTAGGGCAGCCGAAAAGCCGAGTAACTTGAGAAGCCTTCATATTCAAATCCCCACACGCAGAAAACATGGCCCATGTTGTAGTATCCGGTTGCGTTAATCACAAATATCAAGAATGCGTTGCAGTTTGCCCTGTCGAAGCATTCCGAGAAGCCGACACATACCTCGTCATTGACCCCGACGAATGTATTGACTGCGGCGCATGTATCCCCGAATGTCCTGTAGATGCTATCTTCGTAGACACAGATGTACCACCTCATGAAGAAGAATGGATTGAGAGGAACGAAACCGAGGCTGCTAACCTAAAGGTTGCAGAAGGCGACTCACCTGTTCTCGCCGACGATTAGAATTCATTGATGTGTTCTCATCGCCTAAGAGAAATAATATTCTCTATTTTGCCATTTTCAATAGCGGGCCCTCACTTTTTGCCCATTTGACTAAGGTCATTGTGTCATTAATAACTAATTGACAATCAAGAAAGTGCCATATTATTAGAACTCTTGACGGAGGCAGAGTAATACATAGAAGCATAAACGGCAGGTTATGCGAGCAGTTACCCTGCTAATCACCTCCCTCTTCCTCATGACAACCTTGTCCGGGTGTTTTGGTGGAGATGAGCCTCTTCAAAAAGAACCTGAAGACGAGAGGTTGCCCGAAGGAGTATTCATCACAGGACCTGACGGTAACAGTACAGAAGGTATTCCTTTGGAATTAAATTTTACCTTCAGCGACACCGGTGTTGATGGACCTGAACCGAGTATTGGTATTACTTCAAGCGGATGTATGTTTTTTGTGGCTATGGCTAAGGTGATGCGTTCTTGCGATGGTGGTGAATCTTGGGAGGATGTTGCAAATTATGCCTCAGCCCCAACTACCAGCGACCCATATCTTTGGGTTGACCCAGTAACAGACCGAATTTTCAATGTTCAAATGGTCGGACTTGCGACTACTTGGATTGGTTGGAGCGATGACGACGGAGATAACTGGCTTGGTAACCCTCATGATTCTGGGCCAATCCCTCTTAACGACCACATAAAGTTAGCATCGGGACCTTGGACTGACTCGGCATATGGCGTCATAGGGCAAGGTAATCCAACATATTCTGAAGCGGTATATTTCTGCTACAATAAATTGGCAGGTATATTCTGTTATACGAGTTTTGACGGTGGACAATCCTTTGAAGTTGGCGGACAGATATATGGATTGGCAACAACAAACGGAGGCCTTCACGGCGCAATTACCACTGCACCTGATGGAACAGTTTACCTTCCACCTCGGGTATCAACTCCTACAGTATTAGTTTCTAAGGACAACGGACTGACATGGGATACGAAAACTATGGGGAACGTTGAAGGCACCCCTGACCCAAGAAAGAATACTGAGGTTGGGACTGATTCAGAATCCAATGCTTATCATATTTGGACTGGATCTGACTTTGGCGTATATCTTTCACGTAGCACCGATTCTGGCGAAACTTGGGAGCAGGAAGGCATTCGCCTAAGCCCTAATGAGGTTATTTCCACGACCTTCCCTCAGATAGATGCTGGCGACCCAGGGCGTATTGCGGTCACCTATTTGGGAAGTGAGAATAGTAGCGTATTGGGAGAAACAGATCTTGATGGCAATCCTTGGAATGGCAATGGCCACTATGCACCAGCAAATGTAAGTTATTACTTATATGTGACCTTCAGCCTCAATGCCTTGGATGAAAATCCTGTTTTCCACACCAAGAGAATCTCACAAGACCCAGTTCAAATTGGTGCTATCTGCCTCAATAGTGGAGATTGTCGAGACATAGGTGGGTCGAACAGAAATTTACTTGATTTCAATGACCTTACAATTGATTTACAGGGCCGAGTTTACATCGCTTTTGCAGATGGTTGTACCGGTGAATGTGCAACTAAAGAAAATCCCCAACCAGAGGATTCCAGAAGTAGGAGAGGGTCTGTATATTACCTGAGTAGTGGGCCGAGCCTGTATGAAGAAATTGAAACTCTTGCACCAATAGCAAGCCAACTGCCTGAACAAGTTATTGCTCCAAGCCGAGATAATTCACAACACATAGCAATTGTTTCTTATTCAACAGGGTCAAAAGCATTGGTATCCACAGATGAGGATTGAGACTGATACTTGGTGATATTAATGTCAGCACCTGATTCTGAAAATAATGACGGAAATGTCCTTAGGGTGTCTCTTAAACAGCGGGCTGGCGGCGTATTTTTCATTCTAATTTCATTGCTTATGGGTATTATGGCGTTGGCGTGGTGGGGGCAGAATGCGGTGCTTATTGCCCTTCTATTTTTTGTTCTGACAATTACTGATTTCTGCGGTGGTTTCTGTATCCTTTTCGGAAAAGAGAGTAAATGGAACTTGCGGTTTTCATTGTCAACATTATCGTGCTAATACCATTAGCATCCCTTTTCCTATTAGTTCTAGTAGGTTACTTCACTAATCCATGTTACCTCGATCCAACGGTTTGTGATGATGAACTAACTGATACTCCTATGTACCTGCAGATGTTTGGATTTTGGGGTGCTATATTGTCATTTGTCACCTATACATCATGGCGCCTTCGACAACCTACTATGCCCAGTGAAATTGAACTATAATCTCTTCTTACCAATGTATTAGTGGATGAATAGCGAGTACACAAAATGGTGCAGAAGTACGAGTTGCTGAGTATTAGTTACCGCGCTGATCCATCCTGACTTCAAGAGTGTCAATCTCAAGACCAGGCATTGGAGTAGCCATCATTGCAGATGCCTCGGTAATCTTTGACGGATCTTCAAAGTGTGCGGTTGCCATGACAATTGCCTCAGCGGTAGTTGTTGGGTCTTCAGATTTGAAAATACCTGAACCAACAAAAATTCCATCCATTCCAGTTTGCATCATTAATGCTGCATCAGCAGGTGTTGCAATTCCGCCTGCAGAAAAGGTTACTACTGGGAGCCGCCCCATTTTGCGAACTTCTTCAAGAACATCTCGAACTCCATCAGAAAGGGTATTTAAATCTCCAAAAGGAGTACTAATTAATTCATAGTCAATCAATGGTGACATTGACTCTAAGCGCATAAATCCATCAGTCACATCTTCCACAGCCCCCTCAAATTCCAAATCACTAGCCTGCTGCAACCATTCAATTTCACCTGCAACAAGACGAGCGTGTTGTATTGCACTGACTACATTGCCTGTGCCTGCTTCGCCCTTTGTGCGCATCATTGCTGCGCCCTCAAAAATACGTCGTGTCGCTTCACCAAGGTTGGTACATCCACAAACAAAGGGAATAGTGAAGTCACTTTTGTTAATGTGGTAAAAAGGGTCGGCTGGAGTCAATACCTCGCTCTCATCAACCATATCAACGCCCATAGATTCCAAAATTCGGGCTTCTTCAGTATGCCCAATTCTCGCTTTAGCCATTACCGGAATTGAAGTGCAGTCAATAATTCCCTGTATCAAATCCGGATGAGACATGCGAGCGACACCACCGTCTGCTCTAATATCAGAAGGTACTCTTTCCAAAGCCATAACAGATACTGCTCCGGCATCTTCGGCCACAGCAGCCTGCTCTGGGGTGACGACATCCATGATGACGCCTCCTTGTTGCATGCGGGCAAAGCCCCGCTTTAGTAAATCAGTTCCGTGGCGCAGCGTGCTCATATCCAGTGGGTCAGCCATGATTCTCAAACCCACCCACTAGCATTCACCACATAAACCCAGCCGATTACGCTTCCCCTATGCAGCTTGGCAAAGGCAGACGAAACTAATCGGTCAACCCATATTTTCAAGTTCTTTTCAACAGAGAAAATTAATGATAATGTAGAATGGAAACTACTGAACACGACTGAAAATTATCCATGCAACTTTTGAATATTGGCAACCGGCGCTGAACGCCAAGGAAGAATTATTCAACAGGGTTAGAGTAAACCCATTTCAAGAACTTCAACACTACCAATGCCGCCGACAGAGTTTATCTGTGTTTCAAAAGCATCAACAAGGCCTTCTCCGTCATTCATTACAACGTGAAGTTGAATAAATTTTAATCCGAATGCAAGAGGCTTGAGTTCAATATTTTGAACATTATAAACATCAGTTGCCAGACCATTTAGGCCTACGAGAATGGCCTCATAATTGATTTCATCTTCTGAATCAGCCGCCATAATTTTGTATGTAATTGCTACTTCGCCCACAGTACTCACCTCAGGGTCCTTGAAAACCACAATCTTGGCAGACATAGAGGGCGGCTTGGTTGCGACATAATGGGCTTCGACCAATGGCCGTACCGCAAGTTGGGCATGGGAAAGATGTGCTTCCTCTTTCTACAAGTGGGACGCCACTGGCGCTACAAACTTCTGCTCTTTCCGACATAACTACACTTCCGGGACTATTTCCGCCAATGACTACCCCCTTTCAAGGTTGCTCAAGGTAAAGACGCCAATAGGCACTACAGGATTACAATTATTCAGTCACAATAATGGGCAATTATAGCGATAATATTTTGACAAATCATGCCTCAATAAGGAGCAGGCGCCCATATCGCCCACTACTTACCACTAATTGTCCGTTGCGCGAACGGCACCAACCGTTCTGAACTCTGATGACATCTCCGGGAGAGATTTTGTCAACATCTTCGCCCCACAAAACTAGACCAACAATACCGGTTTCATCTCGACCAGCTGCAGCAGCAATTGGGCCTGTATATGATTCACTAACGATTTGACGGCGTGGATATCTGCGCACAACAAATAACTCAAGTCCATTAACTGGAGAATCAACGAGCAAATCTTTTACCTGAGTTTTACCATTTCGTCGATACCAAGACCAACGATTGCTTGATGACTGTTTGTTTTTCATTCCAATACTATTCTGTGGAGTGTCTTCTTCCATATTTTGGTCAGTGAATCGCCTAAGTAAATAAACAGGACCATTGCCAACTGAATTTTGGCTGGGAAAGTTACAGAGTCACTCTTCTTCCTGCTTACGGCGCAAAATCCGACCCATTTTTTTCACCGATTCTGTTTCTGGGGCGACTTCTGTTTGTGAAGCAATGCGCTCTGTAACCGCCTCTTCCCAACGCGCCAGGATTCTGCCCTTTGGTGCCTTCCATGGCCTGTGGTTAAGACAAATAAGATATACTTCAGAAGATGAATTACGACTTGCGTCGGGAGAAAATCTGCGCACTTTGGTAAAATGTGGTTTGACAACTTGAATCAACTCATCTACTCCAACTCCTTGGAATATTTTTGTCACAAAAGAACCTCCTGCGGCTAATAAGGGTAAAGAAAAATCAAAAACTTTGGCTACGAGATCAATACTCACTGCTTGGTCAATATCCCAATTACCAGTGATATCAGGAGAAATGTCGCTTACTACCGCATTTATTGGACGTTTATTATCCTCATCAAATTCCCTCCTAACTCTGGCTTGAGTACCACTATCGGTGATATCTCCCACTAGCAATAGTGCACCTTCAACAGGCTGACAGGGCATGAGGTCAATCCCTACGACCTCTCCTCTTTCACCACTGCATTCTACAGCAACTTGGGCCCAACCACCAGGGTGGCATCCTACATCCAATACAACATCATGCTTACGAATGACTTCAAAACGATCTTGGATTTGCTTTAATTTCCAAGCCGAACGGGCGCGATAACCCTCTTCCTTTGCCTGACGCCGCCAACTGTCGCGGCGGTGGTCCTGAACCCAGCGTTTGGTCATCGTCCTCAAACTGCCGGCAAAGTGATGTTTGATGAATGCGACGGGTGTTTCATTATTGTAAAACCTGAGTATTTGAGTTAGTGATTGTGGCAAAGGTGGCTTTCGGGGTTGCTGAAGTTTCGAGATAGCAAATAATGACACGATAGTTGGCATTTTGGTAACGTCAGAATACAGAAATGCCCATGAGGGTTAACTTTGTGGCAGGGTTTGATGCGAGTTGTTATTGCTTTGGCTTTCGCCGCACTCGCCCTTTCTGCTTCCTTGAGTCCGGCAGTTTCCGCAACACGAATTGATGTTGGGTCTCTAAGTTCAGAAGAAGTGACAATTTCGGGTGGCGGAGCGGTTCTCTATGAGTTGTATACCGCAACTTGGTGTGAATCGTGTGCTGAATTTGACGACCTAATTGAACCATTAAGGACAGAACACGATGAAAGAATGGCATTCATTGCCCTACATCCCGATGATGATGACGATGATAAAATCGGTAACTCGGCTAGTCAGCATCGGCTAAATCGCCTACACGCTATTGAAGGAAGAGTCACCGGCACTCCAACCTCATTCATGGATGGTGTAGTGGCAAGGGAGGGGCAAGTCTCAGGTTCCCAAATCAGCCTCGCATTGTTCGATGCAGAATCAAGTCAAAGAAGTCGCACTTCACTCACCCTAAGCACGACGAGCGATAATGGTGGACTTATTTTTGAACTATCAGCAAAACTTTCGCCAAGTGGTTCCCACTCATTTAACGGCACACAATTGACAATAATGATTGGCGATGATGACCCTGAAGTTGGAGATTCTCTTTTGGCAGAAGGCGCTGGACCCTTCCACGCTACATTATTCGCATTGTTTGAAGTCGATATTAATGAAAATGGAAGCATTGGGTTGATTGAGGAATTTCCTGCAGGTACATGGTCCATGATAAACTCCCAAATAGTTAATGAGAGAGTTATTATCACCGTAAGAGCGCATTCAATATCTCAGCCTTTGGGTGACCTTTCAATATTAGCGACGCATGAGGTAAATGATAATTTTTTGAGCACCACTACCTCGCCTCTAACACTTGGGGCAGTGTCTTTTTTCCAAGCTGATGAGAAGGAAGAAAATATCCTCTCTGGGTACTTGATTGCCACTGGTTTGATTGGCATTGGGGTTTTGATAATCGCAATTCCAAGTGAACGGAAGAATATCTCTAGTGGGAAAGAGGAAGAATGATTCCGGAAAGTGGAACATTCTATTAAACGTGTTACTGCGAGCCAATTGGCTCCCATTTTATTATCCACTCACTTATTCACTATTGAAAGTCACTCCTTTTTGTTCAATGACCGACGACCCTTACCTTTTAGTGGGTAAACTACACTACTATATTCATGGAGCAGACGAGGGAAGACGAAACCCAGAAAGCAACCAACCTGCAAAGAGAGTGGATGGTTGAATATGAAGTTGCCAACAAGGACGGCATAAAGCAGAAGCATTTGACGATATTATATGGAAAAAATGTGGCCGATGTTCAAGAATCTCTATTTATCGAATTAAGAGCACTATATCCGCATCAATCAATGATTGAAGTGACAATTACTCGCTTTGAACCAGTTTCAACTCACACCAGCAAGAAGTACATGAACTCGTTTTCTGGCTTCATTGCCTAGTCCAATGGCGACTGAAATCTGTTTGCGCTGCTCGTGCACCTTATGTTATACACTCAGCAGGCATAACCGCAATTTCGTCAACAAGTGGATCTCCATCCAAGTCACCCCAGCCTTTCTTACCCATCAACAAGTGTGTAAAGCGATGATATCCGGTTAATGTAGAAGGCAATAGGAATACAGAGGTAATGAGGGCAAACACAATTAGAGACATCATTACCATGAAGAAATTAACTAGACCTGGGAAAGAAACGAATATCCCTGCTCCTAATCCAGCAACTGTGGTAATCGTGGTTTCAAAAATGGTTTGTCCAGTGTGTTCAATGGCCTTTGAGATTCCATGCGCATTCTCACCCTCTTCGCGGATTCTATGCATTACGTGAATTGCATCATCAACACCAATTCCAAAGACAATAGTGCCTATCATCGCAGTGAAAATATTGACATTGACATCACCACTTCGCATCAATAATGGTTGCCAAATAATTACGACTGCAACTGGAATCATTGTTAGCAATCCGATTCGAGGATTTCTAAATACTATCATTAAAAGCAAAGTTAGAATAATCAAAGTTAGAATAGTAGTATAGGATTGCGTATCGTGAATTCCCTTGTTAATATCAAGTGAAACCGGTAACCCGCCGGTTAATTTGCTCGTTGAAGTGTCTTCAAGGAGATTGTCGGTCAGCAATATTTTATCAATATCATCACGCAATCCACCTGCATAATCCAAATTCATATATGGCTGAGTCACAAATACAAGTGATTTGCTTTTTGCCTCATTCATCAGCATAGATTGAACTTCAGGAGATAATGTGTCAATGGATACATCAACGAGGTCGCGGCGGATTTCCTCGCGCCCCTTCCCATCGGTACTAGTTGCATCCATCAGCATCCAAGCACCGCATTCAGCAACGTCGTTAGAGGTCCAACATTCTTCATGTAGCAATTCCCAGAGTGTGCCATCGTACAGTTCAACTCCATCGGTTAATTTTAGAGTAATAGGAATGCTATCCAAGAAGGTGATAACGCTCGTAGTATTGGTGAATTCGGTTTGCGAAATAATATTTTCAATACGGCTGGTTTCATCGAGAACGGGCATATCGCGTATTGCATATGTGCCGTTTGCCTCCGCAGGTAGGCGTCTTTGATTGGCATCAAATACAAAGAAAGAAGTTTGACCAGAGCCAAACTGCTCGGAATATGTCGCTAGAGTTTCAAGTGATTCAATATTATCTGGCGCATCTGAAGAACCTGTTATTGGCTTATTCATTTCAGCATCCATGATGTAAGCACCATAACCAGTTACTAATCCAGTGACGAGTAGAATGAGGACGAAATTCTTCACCGGCCATTTACCTACTGCGCCCCAAATGGGGGGATTTGCACGTTTATGAAATCGTAAAATCCAACCCAACGTTGGCACCAATAGAATTGAGAAAACAAGGGTTGAGAAGATACCAATGCACAAGGTGAGTCCAACAGAACGAATTGGGATGACTGAAACGATTTGCGGGGCGATGAGAACTGAAAAACCAACAATTGTCGTAACTGCTGAAAGGAAAACTGCAACTCCTGTTGTTCGAGTCATGTCAAGAATTGCTTGACGATATAACACAGGGTCCCAAAGATCTGGCACCTTTTCCTCTTCCAAACCCTTCATTCGGCGCTCATAATTTGTCTCATTGATTCTATCAAGAATGCCATTTCGAGATTCCTCTATCCGGTTAATCATATGCAGAGAATAATCAACCCCCAAGCCCACTAATATCGGCCCAGTAGCAACAATCATCGGAGTCAGAGTCATTTTTAGCAAAACTGAAGAGCCAAAAGTCACGGCCAGCGCCATACAAATAGGTAGCCCAGTAATAATAACAATTTTTACCGAACGATGCAAAGCAGTAATAACGAGAACCACGAAAAAGAGTGAAAGCGGCATCATATTTAGCAAATCAAAATATATTTCCTTAGAAACATCATCGAGAACTTTTGTCAAACCAGTTAATTTCATATCGGTATTTCTCATATCAAGCGGGCGATTGCTAGGTTCAATGACCTTTAAAACATACTCGTGGAATTCATCGAAGTCGTCAAAGTTTTGGTCAGTCATTGACATATCATAACGCATACCAATTATGATTGCAGTCGTATCCATCACGCCATCATCATTGGTATCTTTGACCAAGGATTGTAGAGTGCCATTCATTCTGGAAATTATCTCGTCAATTCGTTGTTGATCAGGAATCGTATAATCGCCCCTCATTCCGACCTGTTCATTGCGCTCCTCGCAATCTAATTGCAAACCAATTCGGCTCTCAAGGCCATGCTCACAAAGGGCAGAATTGAAGCGCCCATCGCTACTGTTGACTTCTTTGATTACTTGAGCAATCGAGATGACCCACAATATACCATCGTTTTCTCCATGGTCATCCTTGTCCCAGTCAATACCTCTATCGTAGATGCCGTTGCCGAAATTATCGTCATCACCTTCTATCCACGATATTTCTTCTAATATATTCTTGTCAGTGATATCATTACCCTCGCCATTCCCAAGTTGAGCATTATTAGTTTGAATATAGATGATAGATACATCAACCGTCCATTCGTCTCTCACTTCGAGCAATAAATCGGTGGAATCAGCGCCTTCAGGAAGAAATATTTCTACATCATCAACAATTTGGTCTTGGAAGCCTGAACCGATATATCCAAACCAAGTTGCCATGATTAGCATTAACAAAACGGTCATTTTTGGAGTTTGAAGGAGTGTCCGATATAGACGGTCCATGCCGACATTTACCTTGTCCTGAACATCATCAATTATTTTATCAATTTTATTGTTAGCAAGACTAATTCCGCCTGAGGATTTTGTATACCATTCCTTGCTCTGGACTTCAGCAACAAGGCGGGCAACAGGGGTGGTTTTCCCCGCATCACTACCCTCGGCCATAGGCGGGGATTAACAGGTTAGACATGAACATCACCCACAGTTTGGTTGTGAAAACAAGATTTTCCCAAAGATTCAGTTTGCTCATTGGAATTGATGAGAAGAGCAGGGTCGCTCAACAAAAATAATTACACAAACACAAAAACATCAGTGCGATAAAGGGCCTGAGTGGGAATCAGTCTATTCCGAATTCCTTGACAATTAGGAGTTTGAGAATACTGCGAGCGCTTTGTAATACAAGACCCGTTGCGATTAGTGATAGACCAAGAACCCCGATCCAAGCAGCGGTAATCCCTGGGCCAATTGTCACATCGGTAAATTCTCCAACGGAATCAATTGCTCGCAAGCCCATTGCAGCACCTGTTGCAAGCAAACCAAATCCTGGAATGCCGAGAACGATTAGGGGCTTTTTCTGAGAGAGTGTGATTAAGGCGTAGGCGAGGACAGTAAAACCATGACTTAGAGCGGTAAAACGACTGCCCTTTGGGACATCATAGCGGATAACTGTTGGAATTTCAGCAACTTTCAACTCTTTTTCGTTTGCATCTTCAAGAATCTCAAGAGACAATTCCATTCCTTCACAATCAAAACGGAGAAGTTCAAGGGCTTTCGCCGAAAAGGCTCTAAATCCACTTTGGGTATCCTTGATATTTAAGTCAGAGGAAAGATTAGATGCGGCGGTAATTACCTTAATACCAAGACGCCGGTATGCAGGCATATCAACACTTGTACCGCCATCAATGAAGCGAGAACCGATGACTATATCGGCTTCACCTGAAAGAATTGGTTCAATGATTTTGGGGATATCATTTGGATCGTGTTGGCCGTCACTATCAAGAGTAATTAGGATGTCAGCACCCATTTGAAGTGATTTGACGAATAGAGTCTTTAGAGCACCACCATATCCTCTGTTTACACGATGGCGAGTGACTTGAGCGCCACATCTAGTGGCGAGGTGGGCACTTGAATCAGAAGAACCATCATCAATACAAAGAACGGCATCTACATGACGAAGGGTTCTGCGAACAATAGTACCAATTGTTTCCTCCTCATTGTACATTGGCATACCAGCGACAATGAGTGGTTTTGAAGCGACTATGTCCACTTCAGGTCCATCTCCCATAATATATCGGCGAAGCGGGTCCTATATCAGCGTTAAGCATCTTGGCAAACACCCATTGCCTTTTGCCGACCGTGAAGATGATTGTTGTTCAATTCTATAGAGGGAGAGCAGGTGCCCCGCAGGACACCCGCTCTTAATACGCGGCATAGGCCGGAATTGCATCATTTGCCAGTTTTGGCCGACTTAGTCCTGTAGCTGGCTAACAGTTGTAACTGCTCGCTCACCTGCAAGAACCTTGTTCAATGCACCAATACTGATCACAAGAGGCACATATGTTTGGCCATCACTTGTGGTATAGGTCTCACAATCAGACAGAGCTGAGGTGTTTATTGACACCTTTAGGGCTCCGCCGGCATTGCTTCTTCGGGCATATCCGACCAAGAGCGAGGACATTGCCTCTTCTTGGACCGGTTCGGTCTTGTTGTTTTTGCTCATTTTTTTCACATCCTGGCACTTTTTCTCAAATTGTCATCGGATACTCTCTCTCATTTGTGTGGTGTGCCTTTCACCGAAAATGGCAGGACCCCTGTAACCTACTTATACCGCGCCGAGGGGGGTAAGTGAAAAGCAAAACTGAACTGAATAGAAAACATACCAACTGAGGGCCATCGTGGCCATCTGCAAACTGAAAGTGAAACAACACCATCCTTTATCAGGACAATAGTTCGTATCCGAAATGGAACAAATTTGCTGAATTTTGATAATTGAATATAGGATAATATGTGCGAATAGTTGGGTGTTTAGAAGCAACATATTTGGCATTATAATGCAGGTAGACACAAGCGGTTTCAAGGAGACATACTTCAAACAAACTGGTTTTTGAAACGATGGCAGTTAATCCAAAGCCTCAAACCGAACAGGTTGGTGCCCTGCGCCATGACAAGTCGAGTTATGGTCACCGGTGGCGCAGGATTCATCGGTTCGCATTTGATTGATTTACTTGTTGAAGCAGGTAATGAAGTCGTGATTTATGATAACTTTTCCAGTGGCCGACATGAATTTGTTGCAGATAATCTCAAGAATCCTGCAGTGAGCCTTGTGAAAGCAGACCTCCTTGATTTGAAGTCACTAGTGGTTGCAATGAAAGGGGTTGACCAAGTTTATCATTTGGCGGCTAATCCAGATATACGTCTTGGAACTGAAGTAACCGATACCGACCTAAAACAAGGCACGGTTGCTACATACAATGTGCTTGAGGCTATGCGTCTTGCCGGAACTAAAAAAATCGCTTTTGCTTCATCTTCTGTAGTATATGGCGAGGCTGCAGTAATGCCAACTCCTGAAGATTATGGACCTCTTTTCCCGATTAGCCTTTATGGTGCAAGCAAACTCGCAGGTGAGGCTCTAATTACCTCTTGGGTTGGAACTTTTGGCCTGCAAGCCTGGTTGTTTCGCTTCGCAAATATTGTCGGTGAGCGCGGAACACATGGTGTCATTTTTGATTTCATTCATAAGTTGAAAGCCGACCCTGCTCGCTTAGAGGTGCTTGGTGATGGGCACCAAGCCAAATCCTACATGGAAGTTCGCGATTGTGCACGGGCAATGGTTCACTTAGTTTCATCTCAAAATGAAGCCGTGAATTTCTTCAACTTGGGAAGTGGCGATGTTTGTAGCGTTGCCAGAATTGCCGAGGTAGTAGTAGAAGAAAGCGGATTCCCCGAAGTAAGCATCGAATACACAGGTGGAAGCCGCGGCTGGGCAGGCGATGTGGCGAAGGCATCTCTTGCAGTTGAAAAACTAAATGCGACTAATTTCGCAACTAACTTTGATAGTGAGGCGGCGGTGCGCCACACTGCAAGGGCACTTATTCAGGAGATTGGATTACATGAAATATGAGCAGAATACAATACGCAGAATGAGAACTGATGACTCCGCAGTAGGCCATATGGGCAGCCTATTTCAAGTAATAGGGATTTTCTTTATTGGCATGATGATTATTGCCTTTTCAACCGACCCAGTAAAATTGGGCATTGATAAGGGTGAATTGCCACCAACAATTCAAGGTGATGCACATCACTATGTTCCAGGTTCTGGAGGCGGCAACTGGGAGAAAAATTGGAATTTGCATGACCATTTTAACATGAGTTGGGATGCAGAGGAAGCGGATTCAGACAAGTGGTTTGTGATTGAATTCCTTGACACTGACTGCCCTTATTGCTGGACCGCAGGTGATTCACAATCACAAATATCTGAATACTGGGGAGACAAAATCACTCAAATTGGAGTCGTTGTGGCTTTGAACATTGACGGGCATTCTGGCTCCCGTGCAGAAATTGAAGCCTTCCAAGGAAAGTTAGACTTTGAGGGATGTAAGACCACATCTAACTGTAAAGATCGACCAGGAGAACCGCATAATTTCATTTATATTGATGACCTTGATGCTTCATCAATGGGCGATTGGAACCTTCGGGGAACTCCAAGTTGTTTCATCCTCCAACCCAACGGACTAGTTTATTTCGGACCAGGTCAAGGCACTTGTGACGATATTCCTGCCGCATTGAACGAATTGTTTCCAATTGGCCAAGGTGCGTGATTTGATGGAATGGATATTTATTTACTCGGCACTAATTCTCATCGGCGCATTGTTGGCAACTAGTTTAGGAGAGACAATCGCTAATGCACTCGGTGCTTCAGAGGAAAAATTGTCTTGGATGGCAAATGATAGAACCCGTAAACTCGGCGCTATGCAACTAATGCTATTAGGTGGTTTTATTGCGAGCATTGACCTATTTTGGATTCAAAATAAATACATGGAGTACAGTGGAATTACCGCAGCAAGTACTGCAATGGATATTTTTGGACTTAACTTTGACACCACGACCTTTGTTGGAGATTTGGAAAACAACAACTTTTTCGGTATCCCTTGGGGCTTTGGTGGAATGCTATTCTTTGTTATTATTGGCTGGTTCACTCTTTCTATTAAAGCAGAGCCGACGGCTACATGGGTTGACCTTTTTCTCAAACTAGGGGTTCTATCTACTGGATTTGGAGTCGCTGTTTCTTTGTATCTCGTATACATTCAAACATTTGTAATGGATGGAGTATACAGTCTAGAGGCAACAATAATTCAGTTGACTATATTCTCTTTACTATTGGCCTTTGCTTCACTGCAAAAAATGAAAAATGAAGGAACTTGGGTTGATAATAAGAATGATTCAGATACTCTTGATAAAAAACGCAAGCGACGTTCAGGTGGCTACATTGCGCCAACTATAGATAGCGAAGAATAACCTACATGCGACGAAGTCGCGCTGGCCCCGAGTACTTGACGATAGCCCTCGAATAGGCAATTGCGTAACGCCTATGGCTAGAAATGGAGGTGCAGGGAGTAAGCCCCTTTCTGTTACCCGCTTTCACGGTTAGCTACATTCAACTTAGCATCTTACCCGTCCCTCGGCGTGCCGCGTCAACAGGACTGTTTAGACTTGCTCCAGCGTGGGTGCTCGTTCCAGCAACAATAGGGCAATCTCGTCCTTTCGGATTCATCGTACACACCCCTTGTCGTTCGTTTCTGCTGCACTACCAAACCATCTCTGGCTTACGACTTATGTCGCCCGCTTGCACTTTAGAGAGGGGACTTTCCTCAGAGTCGAACTCTGTCAGTAGCCCTCCTACGCCTCCAAACACTGCAAGAAGGTCCCTCTTTTCAATCTAACCAAGATTATGATATGCGACTCAATACTGCTTGAAGGAAGAAAAGAGTTGTTCAATCAAACAAGTCATCTTCCATCCAAGTATTCTCTTTAGTACCACTTTGACGAAGTAGAGTCACTAAAACGACGAGGAGAAGGAGAGAAATTATTGCTCCAAGCCAAATATAAATTGAATCAATTCCAGCAACTGAACCCGTGAAAATGCTTTCTTCTGCGGGTTCAACGATTCTAATTGTTGGACCATTTGCTTCATTCTCTTCATCGGTTACCAAGTGAGCCTCAATCCATGCTGCACCTTCTCCTTCAAGAGTCCAATCAACATAGGTAGTATTGCTTGAATCTGCACCAATGGTCACATAACTTTGCTGCAATACAGTGCGTATTCCACCAGGTCGAACTTCCTCCACGATTAGTTCAACTGTTCCTTCAAGACGCCCGGTGTTGTGTACCTCAATGCTCACAGTCAACACCTCTCCTTCTGCTAAGTCTCCTAGTTTTGAATAACTAATATCTGCTCTTTCAAGAGACCATTCGGGAGACCTCTGTTCAATATCCCATGCACCAACTGGTACTGCCTCTGAATTGAGGAGGGAATCAAAGTCGTTTCCAGCCATATCTGCGCCAGTCACCCAAACAATCAATTCCAATGCTTCAAGATCAGCACCATCCTCAAGTGAGGAACCAATGTCAAGTAGCACTGCAAGCGGAATTGATTGCCCTGAGAGGCGGTTTTCAATTACATTTGGAGTCATTTGTCCCTCGGCAATAAAAGCAGAACCGGCCTCAGCACCACGGGCTTGAACACGCCAATGAATTTGTAATGTATCTGGATTCAATTGTTCGAGTTCGCTGACTCTCAACTCAATTTGCAAAGAGTCCAAGTCATTGATTGTCAATAATGCATTTGCTCGAGGCGAAAGAACATCATTCACCATAGGAGATTCACCATCAACTACTATCCACATTACTGGAGTAGAACGGTCGGTAAAATCCACCGAATTAAGTGGGAGGTTAGACATTTCCACATTGAAAGGATAAGCACCGGAAATCAAAGGCATGTCAATCTCCGCGCTAAAACCACCGTCTTGGGAAGTCACAATGTGCCTTACTCCGTCGATTAATAGGGCGACATCAAGGAGGGCTTGTGGATGAGTTCCATCTGTTGCCCAAACGACTTCACCACGTACTACTGCTTCTGCACCTGGCTGAACCCATGCTCCTTCGCTATTGGGGACTGCCCCCTCAATGTCAATTGAAAGACTTGAAGTATCAACCATCACATCTGGAGAATATCTCCAGCGCAACTCGGGAAGAGTTACCCATGAACCTTGACCTGCGCGGTCAAGGATAGTGATTGAAGGCTCACGCGAAAGGTAAGTGTCTGCAACTAAAGTCCATTGTATTTCAAATTCAATACGTAATTCCAAATCTTCACTGAAAGGAGTGGTGTCATTTTGAGCCGAACCCAAAACACAGGAGTTTATTGCCAAATCTGGGCTTGTTGTAGTACAACGGTTTGTAGGGCCATCCCATTCTATAGACAGGGTGTCTGTTTGCGAATTACTTGCCAATTGCAATGTTGCTGATGCGAGGTCTGAAAAACCATTTTGCTCTGTGAGTGGAACCACAATAGTGTATGCAACTTCGGGATGTAACCAAGGATGTGGCCCATCCTCAATCTCAATGTTTGTCATATCAAGGACTGGGGCAAAATCTCGGCGTACTTGATACATGAAGAGGTAATCTTCAGTAGTTGGGGAACCACCGCCAAATAACAAATTTCCAGCAGCATCTCCGCCATATAACCATCCTGCAACATTTGAACCATCAGGAGCATTGGTATCGTCATGAATAAAGGAATATTCACCTGTAGCGAGAGACATATCTTGAGGGAAAATAATGTTTGCTGGCCTATATTCATCACTACTTGGTAAACCATTGCCATCACTATCATCGAGCCATTCTTGCCAAATTTGCAAGTGAATGTCACTTGGTAATATTGGCCTATCAACTATTGTAAAAGTAAGTTTTTGGGCAATACTTGGCGCGAGGTGGTCATGACGCTCAATATTCATTGAGACTAACTCCGGAGAAAGTGAATCGGTTTGGAATGTTTTTGACATTGCCTGAACATACCCAGTCCCACTTGAGCCATTATTTGATCCTCCACCAAGTATGGCTAACCTTATTTCCCAGACAACATATGCACCTGTAGCAGGAACTGTTGCACCAATTGTAGCGAGTCCTTGATCTACAACTCTTGTGCTATTGATGAGGTTGCCGTCTTGTAATAAATACACTTCAACATCATCAGTTCGCGGTGCCCATTGAGACCCTACATCTTCAAATCCAAGATCAATTTTCAATTCAACATCAGCATCTGGCTTGAGATATTGCTCATTGCTTGGCACAATATTGCCGATTTGATTTATCACCCACCAATCATTGATTACCGGATCATTTTCAACTCCCAAAGTTGAACCTCCGCCAAATGTAAACCTCACTGGCACGCAATGAACTGAAGATTGAGTGACCATTTGGATCATAATGTCTAGGGAATCCTCATCATCCCAGTCTTGCATTAGTCTAAACCGCCACAGTGTTTTGAATTTATCACCTGTTTGGTTTAGGAACCCAGGGTCCTCTGCCCATTCAATCAAGTGTGAATCACCTCTTGAAACACAGTTTGCAGGGGGCTCACCCGTATTTGCAGGAGGGAGGAATATACTGCCAGTACACTCAAAAGTCGCATAGTGGCCTATTGCAGCAATTGTTAACTCTACTCTATTGGCACCTTCGGAAGTATTGAATGTTGCAAATACTTCATTCCATTGATAGGAGGGAGTCACTGGCTGAGTTTCACTCAAATTGAGCAAATTCCCATAGCTATCTGGAGCACCACCATTTGATTGTTGAGAAACAATTTGTACATTATATCCCGCAGGTCCAGTGCTTTGGAAGGGAATGGGAATCCTCTTGCTACCAGGGAGGGTCCAAAGTTGCCCCAATTCGAGATTGATTTCTCTCAAAAGCGAGTGGCCATCTGTGGCATTCAAGATGACAGAGGGTGTGTACGGGGCGGCAAGACCGCGAAGCAAAATATCAGGGCCAGCATCAGCAGTGACTCGTATGTCAACTTGAGAAAAGGTCCAACCTTCGCCATTTACCATTGAAGGTGAACTGGATAGTGCAGAGTTGATTTGAGATACTTCGGCTTCACTAAAGACCACATCAGTTGAACCAATTAATGTACCAATAGTATGATTCAGTTCCTCAATTCCGTTAATGAATATTCCAATGTTGACACCAGTTGCGGCGAGACCGGTTGGGCATAATTGGAAAGAGAGGGAGTCGACACCTTGCCCAGGGAGCATAAAGCCAACTTGGTTAGTTGTTGCAGTTTGGTAAACCATTTTGGCTGAAAGGTAACCATTTCCTAAGCGATCTTGCCACCCCCACTGTCCAAGAGCAGGATCTGACATTGACCACTCATATCGACCATCATAGGCTACATCAATTCGTGGATTAGTCGGCATGCTGCCGATGGCAATATCGATTTCAACATCAACTAATTGCCAACTGCTTCCAGTCCCAACTATTTGGTAATCAACAGAAAATATTGTTCCAGTACCTATTGTAAGAATGGTATTTGTTGCAACATCTGAGTAATTTTCTCCGTTAATCGATGCTTGAATTTTTGCACCACCGGACAAGCCAAAATTGTGACTGACGCGCGCAATAGGCGCAGCGGTTCGCAAAGTTGGAAGCATCACAGTTTCACTACCACTTCCTTGCACCGACTTGGCAGAAGATGACCAACTCGCAGTGCCGAGTTGCCAGCCAATATCAGCGGGATTAGATGTCAAAGTGTCGGCGTAGCGTCCTTGTAAATTGATACTATGAATTACTGGATGACCCCCGCTTCCTGAAACCAAACTTATTTCTAAGCGCAAGGCGGTATGTGTTTGCCAATCGATGACGCCGAGGTCGGCGACTCTGTCAATTCTATCGACGAAACCAGCAATTGGAGAACTAGTAAAGGCGTCAATTAATGTCCACTCAAGAGATGCACCCGAAGGCACTGTCATGTCAAGCGACATCAAACCGTAAGGCCCCGGCATGCCTTGGAACCCTGACTGAGCCTGTGGCCCGAAGTCAGGAGAAGTCCAATTAGCCTCGCCAGAGGAAATACCGGAGCCAACAGGCATTACTGACACATCATCAACATTCCATCCAGTATAAGTGACTGACCCGTCAGTACGTCCCAATCCAAAACGAATTTGGAAGTTGGGATTTCCGTTAATATAACTTGAGATAGAACTTGTTACTTGGTAAAAAGTACCATCATTTACTGTTCCCGTACTTGAGAAAATCTGTGACCAACTGCCCTGAGCATTCTTCACATGAACATAAGCATGGTCGTAGGAATAGTATTCAACTCCAAGTCGCTTCCAATAAGATAATTCCCAACTACCAGAACAACTACTGCAATCCATTGAGGGTGAGGTTGCCCAATAAGTCGTGCTCATAGAATTAGGATAGTTTCCGTTGTAAGTATAAATTGCACCAGTACCTCCATGAACTCCATTTGTTGGACCGAGGGATGAATCATAGCCATGTGCCCATCCTCCACTTGCATCTAAAGTCCAACCCTGTGCAGAACCTTCAAAATCATATAGCCAGCCTTGAGGCAGAATTGTCAGTCCAGAATTGTTGTAATCCACATTATCAAAAACTGCGGCGGTGGTGTTGAATTCTGCTGCAGAATCCCAAATCATTGACTCAACACGAGGCAGCGGAGAGGGAGTGATATTGAGATTAATGGCACCTAGGGTGTGCCCTTCTGAAAGATCTACAGTCAACTGATTTGAAATGCCATCTGGGTATATTGGGATGTTTAATGATTCCCACTCACCAACGTTTGAGTAAGCAGGGTTCAATTCATCATCAAGTGATGGAGCATTCAAGGGCTGCGCTATCGGGACTAATATCGAGAGCAGGTAGGTCAAAAGCAGGGCCATGGAGGCCATCGAGGCATGATGGGTTCGCATAGCAATACCTACTGGGCGTCTAAGTACTATAATACATCGCTTCCTTCTCTAGAATAAATTATGCACAAAACGCACTGCTTCACAGCATTCACTAAAAACGCCGATTCTGATGATTATTCCTCATTCTATTTCCAACCGGACTCACTCTGCCTCCTTTTTGGCCTAAATTCAAGTGCTTTTTGAGAGGATAATAGTGAAAAGTATTGAAGGCCGTCATCCATACCCTTTGTACATGAGTGATGTTGAAGCGCAGAAGGAAGCCGCTGGAATTGCTGCTTGCGAGGTCGTCAAAACCGGAATGAATGTTGGCTTGGGTACCGGCTCAACAGTGAAGTACACGGTAATTGAATTGGGCCGGCGTATCGCAGAAGAAGGGCTAGAAATCATTGGTGTACCTACCAGCATTGCAACTGAAAAACTTGCACTTGAAGTAGGAATCCCTTTAGCCGACCTCGGAGATTTGCAAGGTTTGGATGTAGTAATTGACGGAACTGATGAATTTGATGGTGATTTTCAATTAATCAAGGGTGGGGGTGGAGCCCTACTTAGAGAAAAAATAGTCGCCCAAGCATCGGCCTCTATGATCGTTGTTGCTGATGGGAGAAAGAAAGTGAATACCTTAGGAGAATTCCCATTGCCCATTGAAATAACACCTTTTTCTTGGCTCGAAACCAAGCGACAGTTATCCATATTATTTGCCACTGAAGGTTTTATTGGCGACATTTCTCTGAGGAGAAAGAAAGAACTCGGAGATGTAACCTGTGACGGTGTTGAATTCCCAGCAAATGAAAGCGGTGGAGTATTTGTTACTGACAATGGAAATGTGATTTTGGATTGCCATTTTGGAGCGAGTATTGTTGACCCAATTGGACTTGAGACGGCAATTCTTTCAAAAGCCGGCGTTGCACAAGTAGGCCTGTTTAACAATATGTGTGATGCAGTATATTTGGCAGACCCAGCCGGAGTTCAAATTCTACGTAAAAACTGATTTAGGCCCTAAGTTCAACTTGAATGTGAAGCATTTGCGGCTATGTTTTCCTCCACATTTGAAGGCTTTACAAATGCTCAAAATAATATTCTGATGGAGGGTTCGCAGTGTTGCGAGGAAACGGGTCTGACGGGGTTCGAACCCGCGGCCACCTGGTTAAGAGCCAGGTGCTCTACCTGACTAAGCTACAGACCCAATCCCTGCGGTAAGCCTCTACCCTTTAGAAATAGCGGTTGCATTTTTACCTTGAATTGTATGCATTGATGACAGGAATAATTTGGTGCTTCGGAAATGCACTCTTGAGTCTCTGCCAGAACGCACTTCTATGCGATGAAAAATCGCCATTATGGAGTGACGCGGCGAGAATCTCGTGGGAACGGAATTACTTCTCGTATATGCTCAGCGCCTGAAAGCCAACTTATGACACGGTCAACACCAAGGCCGAAACCGCCGTGAGGAACACCTCCAAAGCGGCGGACATCGATGTAAAACTCATAGGCATCACGCGGAGTTCCTTCCTCATCAATTCGTCGCAAAATTTCCTCCTCAGACCAAGTGCGCTCGCCACCACCAATAATTTCCCCATAACCTTCCGGAGCGAGTAGATCGTGACATAACACATACTTTTCATCATCAGGGTCTACTCTGTGATAGAATGGTTTGGCGACCTTTGGATAGTGGGTAAGGAAGTGTGGCACATCAAAATCCTGAGTCAATATTTTCTCTTTGGAATAATCTAAATCTTGACCCCATTCAATATCAACACTCATGCCTTGTAAAGTCTCAACAGCCTCATCATAGCGCATTCTAGGGTAAGGGTTATCTGCATATCTGGCAATTAAATCCAAATCTCTTCCCAAACTTTCCAACTCGGGGGTGCGCTCATCAAGGAATGTTTGTGCAATGTGCCGGACGAGCCCTTCGCCATGTTCCATAATGTCACTATTTCCTGCCCATGCCATTTCCATTTCCGCATGCCAAAACTCGGTTAAGTGGCGACGAGTTCGTGATTTTTCTGCGCGGAAAGAAGGCGCTATTGTGTATAGTTTCTCAAGAGCAGGCATTGCTGCTTCAGCATATAATTGCCAAGATTGTGTTAGATAGACATCTTTGCGGCCGAAATATGGAACTTCAAACAAAGTACTTCCTCCTTCAACTGCACCAGCGACAAAACAAGGGGCTTGATATTCAATGAAATCAGAATCACGGAAGTAAGAATGTATGGCACCAAATGCACTACTTCGCAGTTTGAGCATGGTAGTCATCCTGCCGGTGCGAAGATACAAGTGCCGGTTATCCAATAGGAATTCGGTTTCTCCACCATCTGCATTCTCCATTGCAGATTGAGTGATTGGGAAAGGGTTTTCAGGGTTAACAGACCCGACAATTGTTGCACTTGAAACAACAATTTCATGACCACCTGGGGCCCGCTCATCAACATTAACGTGACCGTTAAGAATTACACTTGTCTCAATTAATGCACCTTTTAATCCTTCAAAAATCTCATCTCCAACTGTGTCGCGCTTAGCAACACACTGAATCGTACCTGTTGAATCTCGAAGGACAATAAAGCGGATTTTATTTGAACCGCGGGTACGATAAATCCAGCCCTTTAGTTCAACTTCTTGGTCGTCATACATACCCGACTGAACCTCACCAACCCAATGCGACTTCACCATGAAAGACTCTCCTAAGCCTTGCCAGCCAGCCTCCTCACTTGAAGGGTGTGGTTTTGCAATGAGGTATTTATGAGTTGAGTGTTTTCATGTCTGCATTGCCTGTTAACTAATACTTGTATGTTTTCTAAACCTATTTCTATTGACATCATTTGTCCAGTAAGGTCACTAGTTTTTTGCACCTGAGGTAATCTCATGAAAAAAATATCTTTAGCGAAGCACAATTATGTAAGGTTCTTGAGGAGAGGGGCCTAGCCAATGTCGTGGGAAGTAGCGAAACTTCTAAAGGCGGCCGAATCCGAATTGCAATTTATGCAATCGGAGGAAATGCTCTTTCTGATCCAAAGGGTGGAGATATTGAGGCTCAATCTCTTGCTCTTGCCAAGGTTCTCTCAGACATTGTGGATTTGCTTGAATCTGGTTATAGAGTCGTAGTCACACATGGAAATGGCCCGCAAGTTGGCGACCTATTGATGCTAGAAGAGAGGGCTACTTTAAATGAAAGTGAAGATACCTCAGCCAGCACATCTGTGCGCAAGCGGATTGGTTTGGATTCATGGGTTGCAGCAACACAGGGAATGATTGGCCACGAATTAGCACTCAATTTGGATTCAGTATTACAACGGCGGGCACGTCCTGAAAGAACTGCAGTTGTACTAACAAGGGTTGAGGTCAACCCCTCTGACCCAGCATTTGACTTTCCAACAAAACCCGTAGGTCCCATTCTTTCCGACAAAGCAGTAATGAGTGAGGATTGGGATATAGCAGCAACTGTTAATGGAGCACGGCGCGTAGTGGCCTCGCCTAAACCGATTTCAATATTGGATTCAGAATTAATTCACACCTTGGTACGTGAGGGAGCAGTCGTTTTTTGCGGCGGGGGTGGCGGCATTCCCGTTATTCGAAAGGAAAGCCATTGGGTTGGCGTACCTGCGGTCATTGATAAGGACCGATTGTCGGCCCTCTTAGCAATTGAATTGAATGCTGATTTGTTTGTAATCAGTACGGCAATAGATTCTCTACGAATCAACTTTGGTCAGCCAAACGAGGAAGTACTTACTCAACTATCTTGTCAGCAAGCCGAGGCCGGCGTGAGTTCGGGGGAATTTCCTGCCGGAAGCATGGGCCCGAAAGTTGAGGCTATGGCATGGGCGAAAATTTCCTTACCCGAATGTAAAGTGCTAATGTGCCAACCGGGTGATGCGATGAAGGCAGTTCGCGGCATCACGGGCACGACATTACAAAACTAATCTACTGGCCTCAGTATCCCGATGAATGTTTATCTTTGAGTATGGGGTTTTGGAGAACCTATCAAAAAGCCTTGGGTTTGGACTCTTAGACCTATTTTGTGCCGAGGTAATTGTGAATTGCATCGGCAACTAATGCGAGGTCTTTTTCCTCAATGATGAGATCGGAATGCTCAGCAGTTCGCTCATCCCACGGATTAAAATTGATTGCATATCCACTTTGAGTGAACATGGCAATATCTCCTGGTGAATCGCCAATTGAAACCGTCCTCTCATATGATACACCCAATCGACGCTGCAGCATTTGTACGATTGCGTTTTTTCCTCCCATTTGCACTTGGTAGCGCCCAGTAGTTGGTATGCTACCATCGGGATTTGACAACCATCCATTTGTGAAAACATGCAGACGAGTATCCATCCCCCCGGCAAGGTCTCTTGAGTTGTGCGGATCTATTCCACCCCAACGCTTTTGCCATTTTGAATTGGAAGGGAAAGCACAAGATATTTGTCTAGCGGTCTGTTGCATCCCACCCGAAATAATTGCCACCTCCAAATCGGCATCCAACAAGGAGTCAATACATTCCCTCCAACCCTTCATTAGTGGGGCATCTTCAATCCAGCCTCGCAAATGTTCGTCGCGCAATTCTTCTCCAAGCATTTTCATGCAACCATCCTTTATCAGAGCCAAATCAAGGATTATCCAATCCCATTCATTTAACTTGCCAGAATTATATAGAGCGAAGGCTTCATCGTTATTTACGCCTAATTTATCATAAATCCATTGCCAGTTTGACATGTGGTCAATCAGAACACGATCCATGTCAAAACAAACTAAACCCTGAGCCAAAAAATTCACTCCTTTGGCCATTCTTGGTGTTGAAGTTGAACCTGTTTTACTTGTTTGCCAAGAATGTATAATATTATCGCAATCATCATCGCCAACAATCCGACAATTGTAACGACAAAGGTGGCCAAGGCAACCCCTAAACTGACTGAATTTATTTCTTCAAATGATGAAATAACATCCCGCGACAAGAGGTAACCTACGGTAAAAAGAACTATCCCTGGCACACCAAAAGAAATCAGAGGATGGCGGCTTTCTATCATCCAATAAAATAGTTGAGCGAAGCGTGATGCGGTTGCGAGGCTCTCTCTTTGATTTAGCACTACACTTGTATTCTTCCTAACCACGCGTACGAGTAATTCTTTGGGTAATTCCATAGGAAGGTCGTGTGGGCCGGCGGCAGCCAATGCTGCTATCCCAGCAGGAGATGCAGATAATGTATGGAAAATAGCGTCAGCATATGCTAGGGGCTCAGAAGCAATTGAATCTTCTTCCTTTGGATTGGATTTGAAGACTAACAATACATCAGTTAATCCACGTGCTTGATTCACCCCTACTGGCAAATCGCGTAACTTCCACTCAAAGTCTAAATTTACCACAAGTGTATTGCCATCAAATTCGTCTTCATCAAGAACTACTGCTACTTCAGGAAGACATGAATCAGGGTGCATCTCATGAACTTTTACCCCTTCTTCAACGGCCAATTGTTTTGACTCATCCTTACTCTCAAAATCAAAGATGTGAATGTTGTCAGAAAAATCTCTTGCCCGAGCAATTGCACTAACAATACGTAGGTCTTGGTCTTTGACAACAAAGGCAATCCGAACTGCCCGCATGCACTCCTGTCATACCTCGTCTTTGTCAAGCCTTCGCAGGGACAAGGCCAAAGCGGAAGGATTGCCGCCCCCTCATTATGCACCATGGCTGGGCGGTAGGCGTCATCATACCTGCCCGTGATGAGGCTAAGCATATTGCTTCACTTATAATGCAAATACCGCAATGGGTTGATGCAATAATTTGTGTTGATGATGAATCAACCGATAATACAAGAGAAGTGGCAATGAAAGCAGCAGCGAGTAAAAGGGACGGCGGATGGGATGGCCTTTTTCACTGCATCAATAATTCCTCTTTGGAGGGCGCAAAGGGCAACAAAATGCGCACCGGAGTAGGTGCTTCAATTGATAACGGGCAACAAAAACTTCTTGAATTAGCCGAGGGAAATAAATGGACAGATGGCCCTTGGTTAACTGTGATAATGGATGGAGATGGGCAAATGAATCCCTTAGACCTACCCGGACTTGTGGCACCGATCATCAGGAATGAGGCTGAAATGGCCAAGGGAAATCGCAAGGCTGGACCACAGGGATTTGGGAAAATGCCCTTGCGAAGAAGGATGGGGACAGTATTTCTCAAACACCTAACTAATTTGGCAAGTGGAAGAAAATTAGAAGACCCACAATGCGGCTACGTAGCGTTAAGTCATGCGGCGATAAAAGAATGGGATTTTAACAAAGAGTGGGATGGATATGGTTATCCAAACCACCGTATCCTAATGTCTAGTGATAAATTGTGGAGAATTGCAGAAATTCCAGTTAGTTCTATTTACGAAGGGCAAAAGTCAGGCATAAAGATCTGGCGATTTTTACCAAAAGTAGCCTGCCTTCTGTGGTCCGGCTTGATGAAAAGAGGTAGTCAATGGTACATTTGGCAACCTTTGCAAAAATTAACTCAAAGGTCGAAAGAAGGAGAAGGGCAATTAGAGACAAAGAAGCCTTATTATCCAATCCAAGGAATGAAGGCCATTATTCTTTCAACAGCATTTTTTGCTGGATGGATTTCATTGGGAGTTGGCGGCGTTTTCTTTTGCCGAGGAGATTCTGAAAACTTGCTACTTTTTCCTATTCTAAGCATCGTGGCTTTTTGGTTTGCCCGCCTTGCCGATAAGATTTTCATTGAACAAAAACTCTTACAACGGCATATAGAGCGCAATGATAAATGAAAAATATACTCTACGCTCAACCCAAGTATGTAGGTGGATGGATGATTGAAGGAAGCCACATATAATTTGGGAATGTTGAAGGGTTGAGTCAGCCTGCAAAGCGATATGTGGAGAGGGAGTAAAGAAACTCTCTTGGCCTACAAAGGCGACCTCAGCAATAATAGCCAGAAGGCTCTTTGGGCAACCAGTCTAACCTTATTGGCAATTTTCTCCTTCTATGACTTGCAAATCGCACAGGCAATCAACCAACCTGAAAGTGGATTCGGCAATTTTCTCGCTGACTTCGGACTTATTCTTGGACACATCCTAATTATCTGTGCAGCGATCATTTATTCCTTTCAAAATACAAAAAACGCAAAGATATTTGCAACCCTAATTTTGCTCTTTGAAGCATATTTAGTAAATGTGGAGTATGGGGCTATTGGCGGCACTGCAACTATTATTTTGTCCTTCCTTATAGCGAAGTTCTTTTTTCTGGCAAATCCACAATTGACTCATCCAAAAATAAAAACTGGCGCCAAATATTTATGCATCTCAGCTTTAGTGTATCCATTTATTTTGGTGCATTCCCTTAAGGCAGTTTGGGGGCGCATCAGATTTAGAAACCTCTCAACCGACTATTCGGAATTCACGAGGTGGTTTGAACCACAGGGAATTACTGGTGGGCATTCTTTTCCATCAGGACATACTTCAATGGGGGTAATGGCTTGTTATGTAATACTATTACTTCCTAAAAAATACCACGCTACTGCTCTTCTGCTGACTGTTCCTTGGGCTTTGGCCGTTGGCGCATCACGAATGATAATTGGTGCACATTACGCAAGTGATGTGACTTTTTCATTGTTAATTGGCTTCAGCATCTTGTTGTTTCTAAATCGAAAACTCAACCAAACCGTATGAGGACAAGGGAAGACACAATACATTTGCATCAAACAATAATGAGTGGTTGTCTGCGAATCATCCAACATTTGCAACAGTTGGAGTCTGGTCAGCGTAAAGGAATTCAAGATACGCAGCCCACATGACAAATTCAATACTATTCTCTAATTCCTCTTGGCCTCCAACCATTTGCACCATGTTGTCAAGTGTGTCTGAGGGACTATGATAGGCATCGTAATCAGCATCATATGCGCCAAGATGGAAAATTGTCTGGGCACCGAGATTCCTAAAAGTAACATGGTCTGAACGACCAAAAGTGTCCTCGTGAACGTCAAGAGTCAAATTCTCATGCTCGTCCCAGTGCTGGTCACAACCAGCGCCATATGTGCCATCAATAGTCAAGTTTTTTGGCGCCTGAAGGATATCAAAATGTATGTATTCCATAACTCCTGTAATCGGTTGTTCAACCACCTCTGGGTCTTCATCTGGCCCACTCCAAGCATGGTAGGGGTAAGGCTCACCTGACGGTTTGAGAGCCGGCCAAGAAACACCCATCATATCCATATTAATGTAAAAACGCAATTCTTTATCGTGTGGTAAGCAATAATCACAATCATTAGTTGCAAAAGCCGAAGAACCTCGCAAGCCCTCTTCTTCTGACGACCAAAGGCCGAGGAAAGTGTCGCATTCTACTTCCATGTTGACTAATTCGCGTGCGAAAAGCATCATTGAAACAGTTCCTGCAGTGTTATCGTATGCGCCCTCGTATGTACCCCCTCCTGGTGGGCCTCCAGGTGGAGCGATGTCCATGTGTGCGCCCATGCCCTGCACGCACTCGCTAGAGCGTCCGCGCTTCCAAGCGATGATATTAACCGATTCGGGTTGGGTTGGATTTAGATGATCGATGACGCGTAAAATATGAGTTTCATAGCCAAGACCTTCAAAGTGCCCTTGGAAAAAAGATACCGCCCTTTCAAATGCTGGATTTGGCGTTCCCATCCATCTGTTAATATAGCCACCACATTCAGTTGAATCACTGCATACACTTGTGATGAATTCCATTTTGTCAAACCAATCTTTACCAGAAATTATTGGGTCACCAGCAACTATTTCCAATTTCATAGATTTGTCATTTACTTCAATGCTGACATTTCCAGTTGTAGTTGGTGGGACCATTATTTGCCCGTGGACATCTGTTCCATTAGCCACTATTTGACCCGATGGAAGAACACTGCCATTGATGATTAGAACTATTGTTGAAGGAACTTTTATGGTTATATCACCACGCATAATGAAATCATGAGTTTCCCCACTGCGCAAGGGGTTCTCACCTACAGGAGATTGTTCAATTTCAAACTCAAACTGCTTCAAAGTGCTTGAATCCTCACTACCAAAGCAGCCGGATAATGGGGCGCTTAGCATTATCAATACAAAGAAGACCGGGGCGATAAAGCGCTGGTTCAAAGCAGAGTGCATGATGTGGGCCTTTAGCCTCTGTGTAATGACTCTTTGCAAACAGAGTGTAATGAAGGATTCAGGTAATCTGGTGGGTCCGTCCGGATTTGAACCGGAGTCCAAGCGTCCCAAACGCTCGAGTATAGGCCAAGCTAACCCACGGACCCGTATCCACGCCGACACGCCCACCCCTTTTCATATTCACTCAAGAACAACCCATGAATTATCGCTCTTTCGAAGGATGAAACCTTCGGCTTCAGCCCAATCAATAACCTCAGTTGGAGTCAGGCTAATGTTGGCATTAAAACAGGCGGCTGCGAGGTTGTCGAAAGTAACGAGGCCATTTTCGCCCATGGCTTTTCGCAAGAGATTTACCGCCATTATTGGGTCGCGCAAGTCTTTCGCATTGGGTTCTTCAAGAGGTGGAAGTTTTGATGCGAAATCAGCACGTAATTGCTCTGGCATATTGGCGATTGAAATCGCCCGTTGGAGTTCTTGAGGAGAGTTGGCATGACCGACTACCGTAATGTGAATATCGGCTGCTCGCCCACATCTAGTGCAACGAGCATTTTTGCCCTTTGCTCGGCCATAGCATTGCTTACATCCTGGGCAAAGCAATACATCCCAATTTGGCGGTTCCACAACTTCCGAACAATGGCGATAGAACTCAAACATTGCGGTTGAAAAATAATTTTCTCTTGCTTTGGATGCTTGAGTGATTACATACTGAAATCAGTACCACCGTCATCCTGTTGACGACGGGCACCGGGGCGCATTGCTTTAGCAGCGGGCGCTTTGTGGGCAATCTCGGCTTTCTGGAAACCTGGAGATGCACCACGACTACGAGTTCGCCCAGTTCCACGACCTCCACCGAAATTAAGTGAATTAGGCATAATCAAGGCAGCAATTGCAACACCGTGATGCTCAGGGCCGGCGGTTACTTCGTCGACTGCGACATCAAATCCAGTAACTTCCAAGTCACGACTGGCTAAACGTCGTTGCAAATTCCGCTTCAATAATAACTCGGTTTCCTCATAATCCAATTCCGTTGTCAAAGTTGCAACAATCGCACACTCATCTCCCTCTGGAGTGGTAGCACTTGCCCAAGCAACACCTGCACATGCAGTAGAACCATCATAAGCATTTGCGACCACCAAATGGCACTCAACAAGAGAACCCATCGGAAGGTCCTCCGGAGGCACTGCAGAGAATCCCATAGGTAACATTGCCCCCTCTACGCGGATGAGACGACTGTCTCCTAACCCAAGTTCAACCAGTCCTTGGTCATAGGCATCCACTTCATTTTCGCCCCACGGGGCAACCGCGGTCATTAGCCAACCAGGGCATTCGGCGGTGGGTCGGGATGGCGTGGCGGCTGAGAACATAGATGCACAGACAAGGGAGGGGTTCATGAAACCGGTGGTTCACGAGCCCCTAATGCAGGCGATTTCGCGAGGTTTATTGTTCGGCGGTGGTGGAATCCTTCTGCTGGTTGCGGCGCTCCTCAATATTTCAGATTCAACTCAATTGTTGATTACTGTATTAATTATTTATGCTGCGGCACTTGTATTTGTTATTCTTTTTGGAAATAATCAAACTCCTAACGAGAGCGAAACTGCGAATGTTGGCGTTCTTGGACACAACCTAAGCAATCAGGTAAATACTCAGGATTACGATGGGAGTGAAGAAAATCAGTTGGTTGATCCTTTGGATAATGGATTTGACATTCCACTCCTATAATGTGAGTGGATGAGGATTTCCGCAGTAGATTACTATTAGCGGTTGCCCAATAAGGAACCGATTGCAGAAATTATGTGAGTGGGTGGGGAACTCCCTTCTCTCCAAGAGTCCACTTGAGAGTCTTTACGACCCCTTCAAGTGCTTTGAAATTCCTTGCTCCCTCTTTCATACCTTCGCGGTCACCATCTCGTTGGCTTTGCTCAAACCAAGATTTCCACTCAGCCATCCTCGCTTCAGCCTTTACCAGCATTTCCTCAATCTCCTCCCAAGTTCGGTTATATGACCTCTCGGGGGTGGAGTCTTGCCATCCAGTCATAAATATTCGGCACTTTATTTTGGTATATGAAATAAGTCCCGACATTAGTCAAAAAAGAGCCTTCTACATATTTGGTGAAATGATGACAATCACCTTCAATGAGTTGCAAAAATAGATTATTTGTGCCACCTATTGGAAATTAATTTCCGCAAACCGGAAGTGGAAGTGGAAGTGGAAGTGGAAGTGGAAGTGGAAGTGGAAGTGGAAGTGGAAGTGGAAGTGGAAGTGGAAGTGGAAGTGGAAGTGGAAGTGGAAGGGGAAGTGGAAGTGGAAGTGGAAGTGGAAGTGGAAGTGGAAGTGGAAGTGGAAGTGGAAGTGGAAGTGGAAGTGGAAGTGGAAGTGGAAGTGGAAAGACTATCAATTGGCAATTAATAGCAGAAATCCACTCAATCTTTCTTTACTGAACGGCCACGATTACCACGGGCTGCAGCAAAGGAACTCACTCTGGCCTTCTTTTTCGACTTTGTTCGGCGTGTCCGTTCCCCTCCCAAAGAATCAGTAGAAGTTGTACCTCCTACAGATAGAGAACCGGAAGAAAGTAATTCACTCACGAGTTCATTAGCAACATCCTCATCATCAGCCCCACTTTTCAACTCATCAGTAACCGCCGCATTATGGTCGGTCAACCAAGACTTGCGCTCTTCATTTTGTGCCTTTAGTTCATTTCGGGCTTCGGTAACTTGGTCCATTAATTCAGACATTTTACCGTGAATCTCATCTGCTTTTTCTCTCTCTTCAAGGAAACCATTGTGAAGTCGGTCACCCTCCGCTTTGAGGAAATCGCGTTGCTCAAACATTCCATTTAACACCTCACTCATTTCATCTGAAATCTTTACTTGCTCAATCATTGCTTGATGAGAAATATCTGCTTCGGCCTTGAGTGTTGCAATTGCTTCGTCAATATTAGACAAGTCAATCTTTACCATCTCAAATTTCTTTATTGAGGGCTCCAATTCTGCTTGCCTTCGCTTTAACTCCTTTATTGCCTTGATCATGTTCTTTTCCTTTGATGGCGTTAATGTACCACCAGTTTCAAACCTTTTTTCTAACATTGAAACTTCGGACAAAATTTTATTGTATTCCCCAACCACTGAACCCTCTTTCTTGGAATTACTACGGTTTCCACTCTGCTGGGCATAGAGGTCACGAAGTTGCGCTTGCATGGCATTACGGCGCTCCTTATGTTGATTGATTAATTCGCGAACTGCTTTTCGCTCTTCGAGTTTTTCATCAAGTGCGGTACGATGCTCCTTGTAATGTGTTTGCACGGCATTTCTCTGTTCAGCAAAACGCTTTGCTGCATCATTGAAATTATTTCGCACATCGCGCATCTTGCGCACCTTTGCTTCCATCTCATGCAACCTATCACGCAGGTCTGCATCGGGGCGTTCTTCCTCTTCCTGACCTTTGGCCATGAGCCTTGCGAAGTGCTTTATGGTTTCAAACCTACCCTGCCCAGCCAATTTCAACAATACCGGTTGATAAGTGCCCTACTCTGACTCCGTGATAGACAATTCCAGTGGTTCATTTCTGTGAGTCATTGAATGATTCACTCTATATTCTCGAAGGGAAATTCATTCTGCCGCGATATTAAAAGAAACCAAACTGCTTCAATAATGCACTAGCAAAAACAATTATCCCTATAGCAAAAGAAAGTACTCCGGTGCCAGTTGAAAGTCGGCGATTGTATTCCGAGCGAACTCGGACATTGATTTGACGTCCAGATATTAAGTCTCCATCCATTTCTTCAAGCCGAATTGTAACTGTTGCCTCACCTAGGCGTTCTGGCAATAGAGTTTGCCAAACGAAGGTACCCATGTCCAATAGATTTGACATTAGATTGAGGCCTTCATCAGCCAGCATTACTCCTTCTATAGAATTATCAGAAGACATGATAATCCCTTTCCCTGGTTTTAATGCACAGGTAAAAGAGAAATTACTTGGACGGAAATCAGGACTTAGAATACGAATTACTACTTTACGCTCCACATCACTATTGTTGAATAATAAGCAAAAGAGATTTGCACTATCAAAGACTATGTTTTCCATATCAACATCAAAAATTAGTTCCCTTTGGTTCATATCATTGAGCGAATTCTTGAGTTTGCTTCTTAGTCGTTCAACCAACCGGAAGAAAGCAGGGACTCTTTCGGTTACGCGGCGTAACAAATGAGTCCATAATTCTTCATCAAAAACTGAATGATGTGCAATGGACTCCCATGTTTCATCTCTAATTATTTTTAGTAATTCGTTACGGAATAATTTGGTGTTTAGCAAACCTTCACGATGGAAGTAGTGCAGGGCCAAAAATCGTTCAGTTGCCATGATTGGACTAATGCCTTGGCGTAGGGAAGAATTGAATTGAACCAAGAACTCTTCAAACTGGCTGGCCAATCGAGGGTCCATGTGGGTCGTCAGTAAATCAGTCCACACGCGGTCCAATGTCGCTGGGTGAATCGGAGGGTCGTATGCATCAATTAGGCCCCAGCGTTCACTGGCATTGTATGGGCGACGGCTAAGAACCAAATGATGTCCAATACTAAACAAACCAAAAGAAGTAGCCAATAAGACTAGAGTTGAGGCAATATTGCTCATTAGGCTAACCCAAAGTGCTGAGATGTCTATAATCAATAAACAAGCGACAAGCCCAATCGCCATATTTCGTTGTTGAATTACCCCTGATGTGTGATTTTTCAATGTACTTGTCCCATGCATACTTTCCAATGGGCGACCTTCAAGGCGATACCTTTTTGTTTCAAGTCGGAAGATTTTGTGAGTCACCACATACCTCTGTCTAACAATTACAAGGGTGATGAGATGGCCAATAAATATTACAAAGGCCAACAAAGAAGTAGCCGTTGCGAAATTTATCCCTAAAGAACCTTCAGCACTATTCAGCCACCATTCCGGCGAGGAGGATAGGTTGAACCAAGCCATGAACATCATCAATGTACCTACGGCAGGGAGGATTACCAATAGGTGGATCCCTTCAGTCAGCAATAGACGATCTAACTTTACCAATTTTTGCTCCTGAGAAAGTAGTTTGTCCCGAGAAATAATCGTATCATTTATTCTTGCCTCAGCATTTACATTTAGAGGTAATGTATCATCCAATTCATCAGATGGCGGCTCACCCTGCGGATTTGCACCACCGCTAATAGTATCTAACTGTTCGGCAGATTCAGTTGAAACTGCACTTTCGTCTCCCTCACTTAATAATTCCATATGCTGGGCTAATTCTGCCTCACCAGAAGTTTCGGTGATGGGGGGCTCTGAATGGGCAGGAGTGGAAGGAACTGTTTGATCAATGGGTTGTGGTAAGTTCTCATCGTCCATTCCATTCACTCCTATTTCTGTTAACACTTACGCAGCAATATTTGAATGCCCAATTTTGCTGCCATTTTCAATTCGGAATCACCAATACTCCAAGTGTCGGTGGTGACTTTATTCATGATACTACCAATACTGACTCCTAATTCAGCAATTGCATCACCCTCTGACTTGGAAAGCAGAAATGCTACTACCTCACCCTTTTGGCCAACTTCAAGAGTGGCTGCCGAAAATAGCATATCTGTATCTGAAATATTTGTATCATCGGTTTTCAAAAACATAGGAATTGGTTTACCGTCTGGATTTGCTTCTGGATAATTGAGGATTTTCGCAAATGTCAGTTCCAAATCATCATTTACTGCATGTTCTAATATGCAAGCAGTTTCATGAACATCACCTTGAAAATGGAGAGCATCCGTGAGAAAGGATTCGATAATACGATGTCGGCGCTTCATTGCTCGCCCCCTTAACAAACCTACTTCTGTGAGTGATGAGCCCCTATATTTTTCATAATTAACAAAACCATTTCTAGCAAGACGCTGAACCATTTCGGTTACTGAGGCAGGACTCACTCCTAGGGCCTTTGCAATATCACCAGTTCGCACAGAAAGTTCGGGATTCTTTTCATAGAACTCGTACATTGTTTCCAAATACTCCTCTTCAAATTCCTTAAAATGCCCTTCGCCCATTTATTTCACTCATCCGATTATTGCCATAAATTCCTTCTTACAAGCAGGACATCTCGCCCTTGCCGGTCGTTTCTCAAGTGGGACTCTAAGTTTGGAGTCACAAGAAGGGCAGGATAAAATATCCTCTGTGCTAGATACCACTGCATCATTATCGCCCTCATCACTATTTGTAGCAACTGGGCCTCTCCCTTTTGAATTGGGTAGTTCCTTTGAATCTGCAGAATCAGCCTGGCTGGCAGGCGAGGGGTCTGGGGTAGTTTTTGGGGCTGGTGCTTCAATAAGTGCAGTAACAGGGAATTGGTGTTTACATGCGGGACATCTAGCGGTCCCACCAAATGTTTCAGGAACTGAAAGACGTTGTGAACACGCGGAGCATTCAACTTCGCGGTTTTTTACACTTAGTTTCCCTTCATCCAAAGAAGCCGATGTACCCGAAGAATGTCCTTTAGCATGACGAGTAACTTTTAACTTACCTGCGGAAGAATCAACATCGCCTTCTTGTTTCCAAGTATATACGAGGCGGGAAATAATTGCGATGACAATCGCTACTACCAAACCAATGCCAATATCGAACCAAGGTATTTCAAAACTCTCTGAATCATCGACAAGCATAGAGCCTGAAAGATAACTTTGATCAGATGAAATAATTTCACTTCCAACTGTCCACATACATGTCATATCAACAACAGTTTTCCCTGGCCATGACTCAACAGTCAATTCTTGGCTTATTGACGATTCTTTGGCTATTGGTTCAGTTTCCATTTCTGCCAATAATACTCCATTGGAATTTAGCAGGCGTAACACTCCGGCTGAACTTGCAGCACCACCGTCATTTATCAAATTGCAAGTTACTACGGCAGAAGTGCTTTCATCAGGCCGAGGCGGAGATGGCACCTCATTGAGAGATAGTGAAAGTTCAGGACGGGCAGAAGGTATTGCTGCAGTAGCAATCGTATCTCCGCTATTTTGCCAATTTATTGGTGATAAGCGAACAAAAACCTCGCCTTGAGACTGTAAATCTCCGACTTGAGAAGTAATTTGACGCATCCCACTTTCTAGATTCAATGAATAAGATTGCCGGATTTCTTCGGAGCCATCTACAACGACTCCCAATTCCACTCCGACTTCACGTGATTTTCCGGAGGATAATTGGCTTGACCAGATAAAAGATACACCCTCGTCAACATCCCAAGCAACCGCTTCAATAGATAGACTAAGGCTTTGGGACGGACTGATATCAAGGGTGCGCACACCACCTAAATCGGTTGAAACTAAACCATCAAGACTTTCCACATGCCACGAAATATTTGTGCTTGAAGAATCGGCTAATACATATTCGACGAATAATTCTGCTGATGCGCCTGCTTCAATACTGACTGGCTGCCCAACACCAGATGCTGAACTGCCAAAGACGAGGGATGCTGAACCGGACTGATCTCCTGAATTATGGACGAGTACAGAGACTCGAAGAAGGTCACCCACATGCCAAGGGCCTCCCTGTAAGACTAGGCCACCGCCACCGGCCATTCCGAATTCTGCTGCTTCCATGTCAAAGAAATAGGTCACAGCGGAAGTTGATGAGGTGGAAATTCTCCCTCCATTTAGTAAACTACAGGATAAATTGCCTGGGCTTGCACTGACATTTAGTGAGTGCTGCCATACCTGCCCGACTTGGATGGAAAGGGTTGAAGAATAAACTTCGGTTTGATTTGTTGGCAAGGTGCACACAATATCACCACTCCAATCATCCTCACCGCTATTACTGGCATTAAGAAAGAAATTGGCGGCAGAGCCAATTTCGGCAGCAGCAGCATCATCACTACTAATTTCAATTGAAAGTAGAGGTAGCGGCGGGGGTGCAATAACAAGAGAATATGCGGCATTATTGTCTAAACCATCAGTATCCCCACTTACATTAATGCTAGCATTAAAGAAAATCATCCCCTCATGAACCACACCAACTGGAACTTCAACTAGATAGGTAGAATCAGCAAGAATAGGAAAGGTAGAATCATTGTATACATTACTTCCTTCCCATGCCGAAAAGGAAACCGTTGCATTAACATCACCGAGATTTACCACTGGAACCATTACTCGTAATTCATCACCATCGCGAACTGAGGCACCGGTTTCTGAACCATTGGAATCAAAGGCAATATCAGCCCACTGGTTTGGATCGGCAAGGCCAACAGAAAGGGGGCGCAAACGCATCACATAGAAATTTTCACTTACCGACCATCCAGAAGAGGGAGAAGAAGAAATATCTCCAGAGAGACTGAGATTAAGTGAATAAACTCCAACAGGAAGATTTGAAATTTCACGCGAAACAATAACGGATGAATCATTCGTCAGATTGATTACCTCGTCAACTTCGAAAACCGCAATGCCTTCTGGCGTCTGTAAACTAAGATTCAATACACCATCTGCTGAATCACCGCCAACCTCTGAAACAGTAAGGTTTACCCAAACGCTTCCAACTCCTACATCACCATTACCCTCAAGAGATACTGAGTTCAATTCAAAGGCTAAGCTGCCGGCACCTGCTGCATTCGCTAAAGGGGCTAATAAGGTGAAAACGAGAAGCCCCAAAATGAGTCCGACAAGCCTACCTCTACCGCCCACAAAACCACCACCGCCTGTGAGCCTCAAATGTGTTGCCCCATTTAGTAGGGTTTCGCCTAACATTTATCCCCAACCGTCCGGTCGCCGCAGCCGTTCCCCATGGATGCAGAGACGCTTTTAAAAATCACGCCCGAGTTTTTGGCCAAGGCAATCATGCATAAACACGAACGATTAATTGAGGAATTGCCGCCAATTATTGCGGCCCGTCAAAATGAATTGGATACTTCTGAACCTTTGGCGAAACAGGCCCGAAAACAACGAGACGAAATCAATGTAAAAGTGGCTAAACTGAAGGCAGAAAGAAATGACTGCGCCGCTAAAGCGAAGGTTCAAAGACTATTGGCAAATGACCTAAGAGCGACCTTAGAAAGTGAAGGGAAATTAAAGAATCCAGACCCAAAATGGGCTCGAGAAAAGTTAAATGACGACATAATAAAATTGGAAAATGAATTGCAAACTCAAGCTGGTGATCACAAGAATGAACAGAAGGTTTTGCGCAAAATCCGCACCCTCCAAGCCGAGCACGGCGAATGGGTAGCCAGTAGGGTGGCAAATAACCCTGAAATGAAGGATTTCGCCGATGCCAGTAAGAGTATGAAGCGACTTTACGACCAAGCCGATAAGGCACATCAAGCAATGCTTGAATTGGTTGAGGAAAATGAGCAACAACATGAATTTTATTCCATGCACGAGGAGGCCCGAAGAGGTGCAAATAGCCAACTTCAACGCACCGAGGCCGCCTTAAAGACCTCCTCAATCGCAATCAATAATTGGCAAGGTCGTCTTGAAAAAGGATTTGACAATTTGCTAAAAGATGCTGAACAAGTAAAATCCGGCGGAGATTCAACCATCGCAATTCGCAGAAAGGCAAAGATTGCTGCTGAAGCTGTTGTTGAAGTACAGGAGGAGGAGTAATCATGTCTGATGAAGAATCTCAACCTGAAGAAAAGCCCATTGAATCCAAGGCTGAAGTCCAAGAGGCAACAGAGGCGCCAATCGCACCACAAAACACCTCCACTGCCGAAGACAACTCTGCACCCGATTCATCCTCCGAAGTGGTTACTGCCGCTCCAGAAGAATCTTCTGAAGTAAACGACGACGATTCTAGCAAACAAGCCGAAGGGAAATCGAAGCAGGCTGCAAAATCGGCAAAGAAAAAGGTGGGAAAGGACAAAAAGAAACCTCGCAAAGACTTATTCAAGGACCTAAGAGACCGCCCCAAGCATGAAATTGAGGAAGAGTTGAAAGTGCTACGCCGCCGTCAATCCGTGGCAAAGGCTGAATTTGAATCGTTAAGTAATGAACGGCAACGCCAGATTAACATCGTTCAAGCAATTCGCGGTGCAATTGCCGAAACCAAGGACATTAGGTCAGAGCACAAAGGGATAATTGGCTCAATAGGCGGACGTGAAAAGGGTATTCGTGAACTTAGAAACACAAGGGATTCCATTAATTCAAAAGTCGTATTACCACTTCAAAATATTGAGGAGGAATTACTCAGAACCTATGAGAACCTCACCGCGGAAATGAAAAATATGCGCTACCCCGGAGTTAAACAAGAAGAAAAATTGTTTGCCTTTTTCTTTGAACTTCAAGAAATGCACAAACTCGCAACTATCTCAAATGACTCTCACCAAAAGATGATTGCAGAAATCACCGACCAACGAACTGCGATTGCAAACCTGCGCCTAAAAGAGGCCGAACACGATGATGTTGTCGGCAAATTATCTGAAGAAAAGCCAGGGATGAAGGGAGTGAAAGCAACTCCTTGGGAAGAAAAGGCATACAATAGGCAGATAATGAAATTGCTCGATGAGATAAGAAATAAGCGCAAGGAAATTCACGGAATTAATCGCGAAGTTGGGCGCTTAGATGCTTTCATTCGAGTTGACCGTCAAAAATCACAACAATCAGGCGGTCGAGGCGGACATTCATACAAAGGACGTCAACGCAAAGGGCCAGATGTTGGTGAAGTTCGACGCAAGGCAGCGTCTGGTGAATCAATGTCATTAGCAGATCTCGGTGCATTGATGAGTTCTGGCGGTCTTTCAAAACTCAAACCAGAGCACTCAAAGGAAAGTCGCCGTTCAAAGAAAAAATCACTCGCACAAAAGAAAATTGGGGCATCGAGAGGTTCGCGTAGTAGCCGAAAGCCAAGTGCTGATGCAAAGCGTAAACGCTGATTCAATATCTCATCGCGATACCATAGCGCATTTTTCCTTGGAAAATGATGGTTCGTAAATCTCCACCCTACCTCTTGCTTGCTACCCAAAATTAGAATTGAGAGGCGTTGGTTTCTTCACCCACCACACCCCCCGCCATTTGATGGAGGAATATTCATGGGTGCCATCTCCTCCTACGAGTGACTTGACTCATGGACAATTACTTGCAATTCGTGATTTGTTAGCAGCAGAAACTGACGAGCACTATGCCCTTGCAGCGCTATATTCACTCCCCATTAGTTCCGCAGCAGGTAGTCTAATTCTAATTGATGCAAATGAAAATGTTAAGGGTGTTTTGTGGTCGATGATTATTGATGAAAATACAGTGCGAATTCTTGCCTTTTGCATCAATAGCGACTTACAAAATATTGGGCTGGGTACACAGGCTTGGAATGAGTTTGCCATTTTAGTCAAATCCGAGGGTAAATCCTCTGTATACTTAGAAGTAAAGGCAGAAAATGAAGGTGCAATAAATTTCTATAGAAAGGTTGGCTTAAATGAAATTGCCATCCTATCAAAATACTATCATAGTAGCATTGGAATCATCATGCAGGGCAATCTATAAGCAACCGAATGTTCAGAAACCAAGGGCAATAAATATGGAGTAATCACTCTTGGAATACCCGATGCTCAATTCAATTCTTGCTGATATCGTCGCACAGGACGATGTATATGGTGCAGCAATTATTGACCAATCGGGCTTTGCAATTGAAGCAAATCCTCATGGACCAGGGCTTGAAAAGATGGCGGCAAATATAACAATGTTACTCATAGAGACCCAACGACTCAATTCGCAGGATTCACAGACTGAAACTGAAGCAGTACAGGATGAAAATCATACCACCCTTACTCTTCTAGCAGAACGAGGAATTATTCTCCTCTTTCCTTTAGCCAACAACTGTAATTTGCTAATCCACACCTCACAAGGAACTAATATAGGGAAAGTCCGGAACCATGCACAAAAACTGAGCCCTCGAATATCGGCTCTTCTCTAGCATCGCTGCCAACCTTCAATCTAGCAATCACGATGCTTTGCTTACAAATACTCCTGACATATTGCAAGAATTAGAATATGCACAGTATTAGTCAAATAATGGACCCAAAATTATGGGTCCATGTGGCCCAACATCAATCGCTTGCTTTTCCATTGAATGGCGAACATGGCGAAGTTTTTCCACCTGCATTGTTCGAACGATTTGTCCATTTCTGCGGTCAACTCCCATCTTGATAATTCCATCTGCCAAGAAACCTTCATTCCCTTGCAATTCAGCATATTCGCCATATTGGCGCTCTGTCAAAATTATCACATTTAGTTTCTGTTGGCGCAAAAAGTCAAAGAACTCAAACATCTTGTTTCGCATGCTTTCATTAACAGTAGTTAAACTGTAAATTGCGCCAAGTGAGTCCAAGACAAAGGTTGTAAATCTCTCTCCATGTTGTTGCTTAAAATGTTCGATCATTCTGCGGGTGAACTTAAGATAATCCATGCCTGAATTTTCACGACGCAATTCAGTGAAATCAGTGATTTGCAGATTATGTGGCGGGTGTATCCCCAATGACTCAGCACCTCGCAATAAAGATTCCACAGTTTCCTCAATCGTACAATACAGCCCAAATTCACCTGTACGCGACAAATGATTACTCATAATGGTAAGAGCAAAACCTGTTTTCATCGCACCTGGCGGGCCAGTCACCAATGTGATATATGGTGAACGAACATCTCCAGTCATAACTCGGTCCATTCCCTCAATCCCATTTAGCAACATATGAACGATACCTCCCACCCACATCAATCGCTTAACTATTGGCCCTATTCTATTGCAATTATTTCAATATTGCAATATTATTATTGTGCAGCAAATGCAGAAAAATAATGTGTTTATGAGCGCAAAGAAATGAAATCAAGGCCGCATGGATTAAAGAGGGGGGTCGGGTCGGCAGAATGGCCGAGATAGAGATGTCTCGCCCGCGGAGTTGATGCAATATGGCAACATTGAAGGATATTCTTGATGAACCACGAAAATTAGTTGATAAAAAAGCAACTGAATTCCGCAACATCCGCGATGAATGGAATGCGAAAACTAAAGAACATCTCATCAAGAGGAATACCCTAAATGGTGAAGTCCGTGAACTCATTGAAAATGTAAAGCAACAGCGTGAAATTCGAGAGAGAATGAACGAGGAAGTCCGTGCTCGTAAGTCGGAGCGAAATGTTATTGACAAAAAAATTAGAGAGATGAAGGACTCAATGAATACTGGGAAGGATGAAAACAAGAAAAAGGATGGGCCTCGCGACAAGAAAGGACGCCCAATCACCATCCATACACTTCGCCGAGAGTTTGAACGTCTTGACAGAGAATTCGGAATGGGCTACCATACTGGGAAAAATGAGAAAAAGGTAATGAAGCGAATGAAGGAAATTCGCCAACAAATCAAAACCATGGAAAAAACTCAAGCCGCAGCTGAAGGTACAGACGAAATGAAAGAAGCGCTTAGTGTAATCAATGCACAACAAGAAGTTGCCCACAATCTCGTCCGCGAAGCAGCATCTCAAGCACAACAAGCACACGACCTGATGATCGAGTGGAATGAGCAAGTTGATGCTCGACGTGAACTTGCTGAAAGCGCACATCGTAAACTTCGTCGTTCAAAGAAGGAGGCAGATGGTACTCACCACTCATACATACTCTCCTTGAGGTGTTTACATAGCATTCTGAACATGTCACGTGCAATGAGGGAACGAGAGAGAGGAGCGGCCCCAACCATGACTGCCAAAGAAGGAACAACTGATTTGATGCAAAAGTTAATGTCAGGACATACGCTTTCTACCGACGAACTTCTGTCATTACAGAAATTCTGAGATGGGTGAAGTCTTTTAGCCGACTTGAATACCAAAGGATGGGGGAGACATGCTCAACCAAGATGACATCGCAGCAATCGTAGAGGACTACGACCGCATGAAACTCCGCATCGGCATGACTGCAAGTCATTCTGCACTGGATATTTGTGACGGCGGCATTGAGGAAGGTTTTCGAACTGTAGCCTATTGCCAAAAAGGCCGGGAAAAAACATATTCACAATATTTTAGAACCCAGAGAAGCAGAAGCGGGAGAGTAAAGAGAGGCATGGTTGACAAAGCAATCGTTTTGGATAAATTCTCTGATGTACTTATTCCTGAATTCCAACAAGGTATGCGCGACCGTAATATCGTTTACATCCCCAACCGTTCGTTCACCTCATACTGTGGGATTTCTGAAATTGAAAACAACTTCCGAGTCCCTATGTTTGGCAGCAGAAATATGCTACGAATGGAAGAACGTACCGAAGAGCAGGATTATTATTGGATTCTAGATAAAGCAGGATTACCATACCCTGAGGCAATCGCAGACCCACAAGACATTGACTGCTTGGTAATTGTGAAACTTCATCATGCTGAGAAAAAACTTGAGAGGGGATTCTTTACCTGTGCATCCTATGAGGAGTACATAGAGAAATCACAAATCCTAATCAATTCAGGAGTTATTGATGAAGCAAGTCTTGCAGGTGCCCGTATTGAACGCTATGTAATTGGCCCTGTTTTCAATCTAAACTTCTTCTACTCACCCCTAGAGGAAGAAATGCCAAAACTTGAATTGCTTGGCGTTGATTGGCGCTTTGAAAGTAGTCTCGATGGGCATGTTCGCTTACCTGCACCTCAACAAATGACCATGCCCGCCGACCAAGCGATTCCGGAAATGACTGTAGTTGGACACAATACTGCTACAATTCGCGAAAGCCTATTGGAAGAGGCGTTCTCGCTTGGTGAAAAATTCATTGAAGCAAGTAAAGAACATTATGACCCTGGAATCATTGGGCCATTCTGCTTACAAACCTGTATTGACAAGGATATGAATTATTCGATATATGATGTGGCGCCAAGATTAGGTGGCGGCACGAATGTTCACGTTAGTGTTGGCCATCCATACGGCAATGCCACATGGAGACAAACAATGAGTAGTGGCAGAAGAATTGCTCTTGAATTGAGAAGAGCAGCAGAGCAAGATAGGCTCCTAGAAGTGCTTACTTAGAATCCTGCTTCTGACAATCGCTGAAGATTGGCATTATTATGGTAAAAGCTGCGAAAGCAAGTGCTATTTCGCCCAGTGGATGAAATAATTTCAAATTATTTAGATCATATTCTTCTAATCCATTGGAAGGTTGTTTGATCACGAGCATACCACATGCCTGAACCCGCAGGGTATTCCATCCATTCATTTCCGTCTGAACGAACTTCACCAGTCATATTTGCAGTAGGTGTAGTTGGAGCTATGGCTTGGGCGGAAGTAGTTGGCATCATTACTGCATGAGCGGTTTGGGCAACAGGCCGGCCATAGGCATCAACTTGCTGAGCAGGTTGGACTGGCTGAGCATAGGCAGGTTGGGCTTGAGCATCGTAACCACCGCCCATTTGCTCGGCATACATTTCTTCCTCCCAACTATCATCATCATCACCCCGCCGCATTATTGTAAATAGCATAATTAGTACTACTGCAATGATGACAAGAACGACTCCAATGATGGCTAGAGTCGTCGTTGACATTCCAGCAACACCATCAGAATCACCAAACAATCCGCCAGATGAGGTGCCATTTCCTCCTCCTCCATTATTATCCTCAACTTCAATTATCATTTCTGGCGGGCAGCCAAGCCACTCAATTGCAGTAGATGTGCCGTAATTTTCGGGGCATACATCAGCATCAAGCCCTGTTGAATTATCACCAAATCCATCGGCATCGGCATCAGCCCATTGAGTTGCATCAGTTCTAAAGGCATCAGCCCCGTTGGTTGTAAACCAAGTCAATCCATCAGGGTCGGAATAACCATCTCCATCAGTATCAACACAACCCTCTCTATCCTCGGAAGAAGTACCACTTTGGTTTGGACAGGCATCCTTTGAATCTCCAATTCCATCACCGTCTATATCTCTGTAATCATCAACATCATTAGGGAAGGCATCGAGGACATCGGCATAACCATCTCCATCTGTATCTCGGCAACCATAGAATTCATCCTTCCATGAACTACCGGATTCCAAAGGACAAGCATCCTGCATATTTGCAAGGAATAAATACTCACCCGGCCAATTTTCATTTCTGCTGACTTGCCAAGACTCATTTCCAAAATTGTCTCCATAACCGTCCTCATCAAAGTCGGACCATTGGGTTGAATCATTAGCAATTGCATCTGCTCCATCCTCTACTAACCAAAGTGAATCTGGGTCAGAATAACCATCGGAATCCATATCTGGGCAACCCCATCTGTCATCAATCGAAGAACCGGCATCATTCGGACAATCATCTGGACGAATCCCGTCTTGATTGTCGCCAAACCCATCACCATCACTGTCTATCCACTGAGTTGAATCAAGAGGAAGGGCATCTTCGCTATCTGCCCACCCATCTCCATCTCCGTCTAAGCAACCATCCAAGGTTCCGTTATTGGAGGTTCCAAATACATCTGGGCAATCATCTGTGATGTTGGCCCAGCCATCACCATCGTCGTCGGGACAACCGAGGGAAGCACCGAGGCTAGAATTTCCGGCCTCATCAGAACAAGCATCAGAAGAATCATTGACACCATCTCCATCATCATCCGAGTCTTCATCTGCATCACGACAACCATCACCATCAATGTCAGATGAAGGCTCACTGACCCACACTGGGCGTTGTAATACGGCATGATCCCAATTACTCTTAGGACAGGAATCACTAGTGTCTTCAATATTATCATTGTCATCATCTAAATCTTCATTTAGGTCTCGGCAACCATCTAAATCCCAATCGGTAGAAGTGTTTTTGTCAAGTGGGTCTGAATCTGAAATCCAGCCAATCTCGCCCTGCGGGCAATCGTCACCGGAATTATCAAGGATTGTGTCATTATCATCATCATAATCGCATGCATCACCATCTAAATCCTGATCCAAATCTTCCTGCAAGGGGTTTGCATCATTTGGACAATTATCTATGTCATCTGGGATTCCATCGCCATCAGCATCAGCAGCGAGAAGACCTGATGAACTCCAAATATACGGGTTGATAGAAGCCAATGCGTTTTGTGAACCAGAATTTGTTGAACTGAAATCAATACTACTGCTGAATGTACCAACAATAGAAATATTCCCTCCATTATCAACTGCAATATCAGCAGCATTATTATCTGCACTTGAATTTGCTCCAAATGCGGAAACCCATGAACCTGAATTGGAAATAATAGCCAAAGCACTATCGTTTGCACCTTGAGAACTGATTGTGTCAGACCCAAGAGTAATTGAACTTGCACTGGAAATAGACAGAACGCCATTGTCTGATATTGGGTCAACAGCAACATCAGTAACGCGGTCGTAAGTACTACCTCCGACAAGAGCAGACCAACTCCAAGTGTTTGGGGTTGAAAGTTTTGCAACCCACCCACTAGTATCTCCGCCAGGTGAGTTGAGAGTAGTGGAACCAAAAGTGATACTTGAAGTGAAAGTCCCCCCGAGGAATAAATCTCCGTTTGAAAATTCATCAATTCCATAGATGAAACTATCTGCTCCAGAAATTGACATCGCTGATTTCCATGCTCCAGTTGAATCAATTTGTGCAAGAACTGGAGTTGAAACACCTGGTGTACCGCTGACTGAATGAGAACCAAAATTCATATTTCCATCAAAGGTACTCGAAATCCATGTATCTCCATTTGATTCCATATACATTGCTTGAGTCTCTTGGAATGCAGGACCTCGCGCTTCAGCAGTCCACTGCAGACTTCCCGACGAGGTATATTTGGCAACGAAAATTTCAGCATCGTCTCCGCTTGTTCCGCCGCTATCTACTGCAGTCCCCACATCGGTATTGCCAATGAATAGTCCCGAAATCATGACTCCAGAATTAGATGCTGCAATAGCAGTTGGCCATACTGCATCAAGAGTTGTTACTGTCGTGCCATCATAATCACCATTTCCTTGTAAGGCACTTGCCCATTGCCATTGACCAGCAGAGTTGGCCTTGGCAGTATATGTATCATAATAACCAGTTGAGGTAAGGCTGTGGCTACCAAAATCAATTGTACCATAAAACATACCAGTCACATACAAATCACCATTAGCCGATACTGCGATGCCAGATAGAGTTGATTCAGAATTAGTTCCGGAAAGAACTCCAGTTTCAGCCCATTGCCAATTGCCCGATGAATCAGATTTGCCAAACCATGGTTGAATATAAGTTGTTGAAGAAACTGCATTTGGACCGAGAGACATTGAAGAACTACCACTAAATATTCCCCCCGAATATATGTCGCCGGAAACTGACTCAACTGCAACGGCACTGCCCACTGCTGGGGATGAACTAGCGCCAATATCAGACCAGCCTGCAATTGCACGTGCGCCTGAGCGAGCGGCAGTAAAAGAAGAGGATTCAAGAGTAGTAATGCTGCTACTGTCATCACTAATTACTGGCGAATCCTCAGAATCGAATGAGAAGGTTGAACTATCGGCCGAAAAGAAGGCAAAATTAGCCAAAACACTTGTGAGCAATAGTAAAGTAAGAACACCTGCAATTCCAGTTCGGCAGGTTGCCTTTGGAGTTTGAATAGAGGTCGCCATGTATTGCCGTGGAGGTTTTAGGTGTTGAAACCTACCCTTTCGCAATTTTGATAATTATCTGCGAAAATATACATTGAAGTCATGATTAATAATTTATTGGACCTTCAAAGAAAGCAAAATTCCCTGCTTAATCCAATAGGTGGCTTGAATTGCTAAAACGGCAACTCTAAGCCCGAAATACCGTGAATAATTGTGGGGCCTTCAATTGGTAATTTTGTTTGCCAAGCGGGGAGCATTATTTTACGCGCAATTACAGTAACGCTTTGTGGATTCAATCTCCACCAGCGCAATAATCCCCCACTAACATGAGAATCAATATCTCCACTGTTCAATACTTCTGCCCTTCTTTCCTCGACCAATGCAGGCAATCTATGTAAAAGTTCCAATTCTGATAGTTGGCTGATTGCTGGTAGGGAAGTAATATTGGGTATTGTCTGCATTGGAATGACATTTTCAGTCACAACACAAGTATTTGAAAATGAATCTTCAACAATAATCCATTCCATTTGTGCGCTATTCTCTGCAGATTCAAGGCTACCTCTTACTAACCAAAGGTTAGCCTCAAGTAAAATCGGGTTTAGTGATAGCCCAGATCTACCACGTTCTTTCATCAGCGCATGTACATCTACCACAGGAGGGATAGAAATGGTGGATTCTCCAAGTTCAAGCGAGGTGAAAAGTGAATCATGAGTGCGAGAGACTGGGTGAGTTCTCTCAAGATTAGTTGAAATTATTGAATCAGCAGAAGAAGTGGGAGAAGAAATAGACAACTCGTTTGAGAGGACGGCATCACCAATTATTTGTGAATATTTTTTTGGAGTCCAAATTATCAGTGAAGTTTCACTCGCAAAATGGCCGGAGTCAAAATCTATAGATGAGCGTTGGCAGACGATTAAATGATCTCCTTGACTCGCATCTACAAGCCATCTTTCAATTTCGGTTACTCCCAAAGGCACCCAGCCTTCACCAGAAGACCAAATGTCACATCCGCTAAAGATTCCATGCTTCGCTAATGCGCGAGGTGAATTTTCCAACCTGCCTATCCAATGAAGAGAACCACTGGGTATTTGCGGCCCATTTTGCGTGCTGAGTTCAGCGCCTACGGCGGCCAATAATTCAACAAGGCTCAGCCCCATGAAGTAATGACCATCGGGCAAAGCCCTTCAATAAGTCGGAGATTTCACTCGAGATTTGTTGCCAAGGAAAGCAAATCGCTTTTTCCAGCATCAAGGATACAGAGGGTGCTTACCGAGAAAGGTTTAGCACAAGCAGTTCCAAGGTCACGATTGACCATTAGAATGCGGTGCTTTACCACATCAGGGTGACGTGCGTGTAACTCATCGATGTAATCTTGAGGGCAATTTGCTGCCAAAATCACAAGTTTTGCTTCGCCTCGTGCACATGCATCCATTGTTTGACGCTGTCCGAAAAGTAGTGAACCACTACTTATTGCTGTCTTTAGTTGTCTTGTCATATCCATTATTATTCCTCCATTCTCTGCATTTGCTTCTCATGGTTTGAGTGTTTCAGTTCTCCCGAGGGACATAGTACAGTTCAACACTGCCTGTTCCCAAAGAGATTGGCTGACCAACAATGATGTTTTCTGCAACACCAGTTAAGCGATCACGCTCTCCTACAATTCCTGCTCTTAGCAAGTGATTAACAGTAACTTCGAAAGCAGCACGGGCAAGAATACTGTGCTTTGTTCCAGACACACCGTGGCGGCCGATTGCTCGGACAGCACCTTCGCTGGTCATTACATCAGCGACCATCAACAAGTGGCGGTCATCAACTTCCAAACGGGCTCCTTCAAGCGTCAACTTCAATTCATTTACTATTGCTTGACGAGCGGCTTCAATACCCAAGAAATCATAAATTTCCATGATATTATTTGTGTATGTACGACTTCGGTCAATTCCGTCCATGTCAGAAACTCGGGTGAGGTTGCTTCCGATGGTGGTGAGGTAGTGCTCTCCTGTTTCATCATCAAGTTGAACATTGGCTCGTTGAATACTTGGGACGCCTTTTAATCGAAGGTCCTTTACCTTGTCTTCAAGTTGAAGCAATTCTGTATATGAAGGAATTACATCTTTATCAGATTCAGTTTGTCGACCTGGAACGATTGTCAAAACCTTTGGATTGCTTTCCTTATCAGCTTCAATGTAAAGACGAAGGGCACGACCCAACTTGTCGCGGACTTCATCAGCAGTCATATTTCTTTGCTTCAGATTTCCCTTGTGTAGATTCAAAACCAAACGACGTTGTGCCACATCGGTATTCAAGTCGGCAATATTCTTTGTAAGAGTTACTTCAAGTGCTGCTGCCATTTTCTTGGCTTCAAGTTCATTCTTCTTTTCATCATCTTCGGATCTCTTTGAATCATCCAAATAGATAGTCATGGTTGGAGTCTGTGGTATCTTTCGAGCATCAACGACTTCGATAATACGAGGCAAACCTTGAGTCACGTTAACAGTCGCAACACCCGCATAGTGGAAAGTACGCATGGTCATCTGAGTACCGGGTTCTCCAATTGATTGTGCTGTAAGAATCCCTGCTGCTTCGTGCGGGTCAATACGTGCACGAGAAAAAGCAACTCGGGCTTGCTCAATGATCGATTCAGCCTGCTTCTTGGTAACCTTGACCTTGTCTCTAGCAATAACTGCCTTAGTTAGGTCCGAAAGAACTCGCTCGGTTAAAATTGGGCTACCGGTGGCTTCATCGGCCTTTTCAAGGGCTTTGAAAATGGGGTTTTCAACAAATTCATGCAAATTTCCAATCATCTTTCGCTCATAGTCATAGGCCTCCAACTCCTGTTCCACCTTAGGGCGAACAGTACGTCGCTTTCGTCGGCGAACAACAGTAAGATTTCCTCCATCAATTGAACTTGAACGGGCAGACTTTGTTGCATTAACAATAATTTGATGCACTTTTGCAGCAGTTTCGCTATCTGTTTCACAGATTTTTGCGATTTCCTGAGCAGTAAGAACTTTTACATTGTCCCACTTTCTGTCATCTGCAAGAAGATGAGCAAATTCTTCAGGTACAAGCATATCCATTAGTTTCTTCTTGGTTGCACTCTTTACTACCATCAAACTTCACCTCCATCGGTTTCTGCAGGGCTATCCTCATAACCGCCTAAGTCATCTTCATCGCGGTCATATGAATCACGTTCTTCGGAACGCTTCTTTGGACCGATTACTTTATCGATAATTACATCAAAGTTAACGGGGTTACCGTGGTTAGAACGAGTTGGGTCGATACCATCCTCTCCGTATTCGAATTGAATGATACGATCTGCGGTATTTCGTACCGACAACTTTTCATCCTTGAAAACTTTCAAATCATCCATTGCGTTAATTAGACGGCGTTGCATATAACCAGACTTACTGGTACGAACCGCAGTATCAACCAACGATTCACGACCTGAAACTGAAAGCATAAAGAATTCAGTAGGCTGCAAACCACGCTTGAAGGAACTGCTGATGAAACCTTTTTGTCGAGCACCTTTGTCTCCACGCTTGAAGTGTGTCAATACACGGTCTTGGTACCCGCGCTCTAATCTCTTTCCACGCACCTTTGCCTGACCAATAGAACCAGCCATCATGGTCAAGTTGTCCATTGAACCACGTGCGCCAGAAACAGCCATGCTAACTGCAGCGTTATCTTCGCCGCTTGCGAGTAATTCTTCCTTCGCAACATCACCAGTTTTTCCCTTTTGCTTGTCAAGGATCATCATGATGTTTTCCTCAAGAGTTTCCTTTAAAGTGCGGCCAGGACGGGCTTCATAACCTCTTCCGGTTTTTCCGTACTTTGCCATTTCCTCTCTTACGAGTACACGAGCATCTTCATTGATTTGCTCAATTTGTTCAAGAGCACCGGGGGTTAAATCCTCATCGTCAATACCTGTTGTAAAACCTAATGCAGTACATGCGGCAATAGTGATTTTTGTCATTTCGTTAAGGAATTTTGCACCTTCGTCTGGTCCATTTGTTTGAACAACAGCATCCAAAAGACTTCCATCTTCAGCGCCAATTGCTCTCTTGTCAAGAGTACCTGAAAGACTGCGACCGTTAACCACAACTTCCTCTCCACTTCGATTATTAAATCGTAGATTGATGTTTTCGGGAACAATTAGGCCTAGTAGATCGTGTCCACTTACTCCCTTTACTCCTTCCTTTAGAATCATCTTTGGCATCTCTCCTACATAGCCGATTCTTCCGATGATTTCCATAGCAGTTGATTCATCAACCCAGGTGTCGCCGCGTGATAGCAGATAAGCACCCGAAATGTGGTCGTGTATTCCACCAATTACCGCTCCTCCATATCGAGGAGTCAGGATGTGTTCCTGAACTCGCATCAAGATTTTAGCCTCTGCACGAGCTTCTTCTCCTTGAATTACGTGCAAGTTCATTTCGTCTCCATCGAAATCAGCATTGTATGGAGTACATACGGCCAAATTGAAACGGAATGTTCTTCCGGGCATAACGCGAACTTCGTGAACCATCATTGACATTCTGTGTAGAGATGGCTGGCGATTAAAGATAGCAACATCGCCATCAATTAAGTGACGTTCAACAATAAGACCTGGCTTTGGTAAACCATCTTGGTCAACAGTAGATAGACGGTCATCTGTTCGTGAAGGGTAACCATTAGTTTCAGGTGAACCACAGTGGGGGCAAGTAACTTCCAAATGCTCTGGATAGTCGTCATCTGGATTAGCCAAATCCCACTTCCAACGGTAGTGCAAGATAGCGCGTGGGTCATCCTCAGGCATAATCTGGTGGTTTTCATCTTCTCCACGGAGGTTTAGTAAAGTAGCGGCCTCATCAACGATGAAATATTCTTCTGAATCGGGTTCGCCACCAAGAGTGGTTTCAACACGGCGAGTCATTTGTTTTACTACAAGTCCAGGTAAGAAGTTTGGCGCAGGTAGAACGCTATGAAGGTCATGACGCGTGGTTGTTTCTTCCATACAATCTGGGTTGAAACAACGGAAACCGGCATTAATTAGACGGCTGCGATCATTGATTCTAACGCGACGTCCATCATTTCGAAGAACATAGTTAACTCCAGGGTGCTTCTCGGGTCCTTTGAAAATCATTTGGCGTAATTCTTCACGATTTCGGCGTGTCACTCGAATAGGTACTGTAAGTTCACGAGCAACCCATTCTGGCACACCTACTTCGTTGATGCTTAGGAATGGGTCAGGTGAGATAACAGAACGTGCACAGAAATTAACACGCTTTCCGGACAAGTTACTACGGAAACGTCCTTCCTTGCCTTTGAGACGCTGTGTGAGCGTCTTTAATGGGCGACCAGAACGGTGTCTGGCCGGTGGAATTCCACTTGTTTGGTTATCAAAGTAAGTAGTAATGTGATATTGTAGTAGTTCCCACAAATCCTCTACAATTAGTTGCGGAGCACCAGCATCACGATTTTCACGAAGACGCTGATTGATTCGAAGAACGTCAACTAATTTGTGAGTCAAATCGTCCTCAGAACGGTCTCCACTATCTAGAGTGATAGAAGGACGAACTGTAATTGGTGGAACTGGTAAAACACGCATAACAACCCATTCAGGGCGGTTTGAGCGGTCCATGCCGAGGAAGATTAGGTCATTTGGTGGGATTCGTTCCAACCATTCACGAACATCACGAGCATTCAATTTCTTTTCAGTAATCTTGCTTGCTCCCTTAACATCCATCTTTTCCTTGAAAGTTGTTGGCTTATCCAATTGGATCTTACCTTGGCTTGCTCCGCAGTGCATACAAACCGCACGCTTTGCAGAGGAGGTTAACTTCTCAATATCCTTAATCGCCTTGGCGAATTCTTTCGAACCTACTCCGTGCTTCAAATTGACATCATTCACTCGGGCTCGGTAGTAATCTTGCTCAGATAATTCAGGGTTTGAAGGGTGAGTTCCTGCTGCTTCGTGCAAAAGAACACGGCTACAAACATTACAAGTCACCTTTAGAGCAGTCTTGATTAGATTCACGAAACCAATGTGAGTAACTGGAAGTTCAAGTTGAATGTGCCCAAAGTGGCTAGGGCATTCATCATACTTGTTTCCACAGGTATCACAACGAATTCCTGGCTCAATAACACCCATCTTTGGGTCCATTAATCCTTGGCGGAAAGCATGTCCGTCATCTTTGTAAGTATCTGCTGTCTTAACTTCAACTGCAGACATTTTACGGATTTCATTTGGGTCCATTAAGTTGAACCTAATGCTTGAAATTCGCTTTGGAATCATGGTAATTGAACTTTGCTTCATCTTGAATCCTCCAGCTCTAAGCGCATGGCCACACCTAACGATTTCATTTCGTCAAGTAATAACTTAAATGCGTAAGAAGTTTGTACTTCATGAACTTCAGCACCTGGGCCGAGTACCGGTGACACATAGGTGCGTCTTCGCCAATCATACCAAGCGATATGCCCTGATTCTGAACATACCAGCAATTTTTCTCCATCCGACTGATCGAGTAAACGGTCCTTGATGACCATTGATGCGCCGTGAGAAATCAAACAATCACGCTCCATTTCACCAAATCTCAGTCCACCCTGACGAGCACGACCTTCTGTTGGTTGACGAGTTAGGATTTGCACACGACCACGGCTTCTAGCGTGGATTTTACTGCTTACCATGTGGTGCAACTTCTGATAATAAATGACACCAACAAAAATATCTACGGGGTATGCTACTCCAGTTTCACCATTTATCATGACTTCACGACCAGTGTGGTTGAAGCCATTTCGCACTAATCCTTCACGGAGGCTGGTTTCCTTCTCACCGCGGAACGCAGTTCCATCGATGAAGCGTCCTTCAAGACTACCTACTTTGCCAGCAATCATTTCCATTACGTGAGCAACAGTCATTCTACTTGGGATAGCGTGAGGATTGATAATTAGGTCTGGGATGACTCCATCTCGAGTGAAAGGCATATCCTCTTGATTAACCAAGCGACCAATAACTCCCTTCTGTCCGTGACGACTAGAGAATTTGTCACCCACTTCAGGAACCTTGTGAGAACGAACTGTTAGGCGTACGAGGCGCCCGCTATCCAAACTCTCAGTGAGGTAAATATTGTCAACATAGCCCTTTTCGCCATGGCGAATTGCCATAGAAGATTCACGTCGTTCTTGGGCTTGTAAGAAGGCACCCGCACCGGTTTCTTCGAGGAAACGAGGAGGGCTTGTCTTTCCAACAACAACATCTCCACCTTCGAGATAAACTTCAGGAGTTGGCAATCCATCATCTTCAAGGTGCTCATAGCAGCTTAGAGGTTTTAATCCCTTGATTTCTTCCTTTCCTGTTCCGGGAATTTCAATTTCATCAACTTGACCACCAGGGAATCTACGGCGTTCAGCATTGTATGTACGCATGAAAGTTGAACGACCCATTGCACGGTCAACACTTGACTTATTCATAGCAACTGCGTCCTGCATGTTATATCCGTGGTGAGACATAATAGCGACAACGAAATTCTGACCTCCGGGACGCTCATTGAAGTTTGTAGTCTTCATAGCACGAGTTTGGGTAATGGAACGTTGTGGGTAGTGGAGTAAGTGCATACGGGTATCTGGGCGAAGGCGATAGTTTGCACTTGGCAAACCAAGGCTCTGCTTGACCATTGCTGTACCACCTGTAACACGAGGGGTAGAATTGTGTTCGGGGTAAGGAATTAGACTTGCACAGACACCGAGAATTAGTTGAGGGTCAATTTCAACGTGAGTGAACTCACTGTCAAAGTTTAGAGGTAAAGTGAATGATTCCTCTACCCATTCTCCATTTGAAAGTTGAACTCTTGCAGTAACCTTTGCTTCAGTTGCACCATCTTCACCAAGATTATCCCAACGGACATTCTCAGGAGCGATTGGTCGCTTCAACTTGGGAGACAAATCAGGTAGATTGAATGGTTTAGGTGAAACATAGAGATCCTCTTCTTCCTCTGCATCAATCCACTCTACTATACCCTTGTGTAGAAGATCACGGAAGGTCATTTCACCAGTCCTTAAACCTTCTAAATCTTCATTTGTGAGTAAGGGTGAACCATCGCGAAGAATCAATAATGGACGCAGAATACGTCCCTTATCAGTACTAATGAAAATATCATTGTTTCCAGCATCATAACGAATACTTACTTCGGGGCGGATTGCTCCACGGCGACGTGCATTCTTGAATTGGCGAACCAAACTTTTACCGCGCTTGTGAACTCCGTAAATGTCACCATTCACGTGAACACGATCTCCGTCAGTCCAGTCCTCTGGCTGGAATACATCGAATTCGTCTAGTTGTTGACGAACTTCCTCAACATTTGCTTCTTCTGAGATATCAACCATCAAGGCAGCATTCTTTACAAGACCACAGTTCTGTCCTTCGGGGGTTTCGTTAGGACATAGGCGACCCCATTGTGTTGGGTGCAAATCACGTGCTTCAAAGTGAGGCTGACTGCGAACAAGGGGGCTTGTTACGCGACGCATGTGGCTCAATGCCGAGGTATAGGTAGTTCTGTCAAGTAATTGACTGACACCACTTCGTCCACCGACCCAGTTACCTGTTGCAAGTGCATGCATAATCTTGGAAGTCAATACATCTGGGCGTAAACAGGAAGTGATTTTCAATTCACGCTTTCGGTTGTGGTGGCGCTCAAGTTGATACTTCAAGTCACGAGCAAGTTGGTTAAGTGAAACACGGAATAAATCCTCGAATAAGTCACCTGCAAGACGGACACGCTTGTTTGCATAGTGGTCTTTATCGTTTGGCCCTTTGTCTGAAATGGCCATATCCAATACTTGACGGACAATACGTCCAAGGAATACTGCCTTCTTCTTTCGGTCTTCATAATCGCCACCAAGGTGAGGTAGTAATTCGCGGTCAAGTAGTTGGGCAACTCTTGCTTCACGGTATTCTTTCTGCTGTCCAGCAGCGAATTTCTTCTCAAGCCATTGATGAGCATCTTCGGTTGATTCTACTTCGTATTCCTTGTTGTCCTTCACTTCGTTGATGTTTGCTACGATGAACTTGAAGGTTTCAGTTTCTCCAGCAATAGCTTGGAAAATCTCCTGGTCATTCTCAATACCAAGTGCACCCATCAAAAGCACAACTGGAATTGCAGTAGTTCCTGCAGTGCTGATTTTGACCATCAACATACCATCACGGCGCTTTTCAACAGAAAGTGGTTTTCGCACACCATCTTTTTGTGAGAATATTTTAGCCATCTCAGTCTTCTTCTTGTATCTCTTATTGAGTTCAACAGTAACTCGGTTTGGCGCTAAGTCTTCCATTGAAATGAGAACTCTTTCTGTTCCATTGATAATGAAATATCCACCTTGGTCAAGAGGGTCTTCTCCTTTTTCTCTCCAAAGGCGGAAAGCAGTATCTCTGTCATCCTCATTTGTATTTGGATGCAAGACGCGGTCATTTAGCAGGTGAGAAGGGTGAAGGTTGCAACGGCGGCTACGCACCATTGTTGGTAAATTACCAATAGCAACTCCCTTTTCAACAGGTGACGGGATTCCATCACGGAAAATAGTGAAATCAATTGTGACTGGAGACATGTATGTCAACTTTCGCAGCCGACATTCCATTGGTGAAGAATCGTGCTCACTACCGTTTGCTTCTCGGATAACTGGAGAACCAAGTGTGATGTTTCTTAGACGAATAAATATTTCTTGGTCAATTACGTCGAGTTTGATAACTCCACCTTCATCATCCTCAAAAATATCGTCAGTACCAACACGGATTCCACGGACAATCCTTTCCATTCGGGAATTGCGATTGCTACTTGAGGGAATACAGTCATCGTATGACGCTACTTGGTGGTTCACTAGTGAACGCTCTTTGAAATATGCTTCAATAATTTCTTGCATCTTAATTCCTCCTTAATTTGTTCCCTCTACGATAAGGCGGTAAGCCACAGAAGTGCCAGCAGAAGGGCTCTTGCGAATCACTCGCAAAACTCGATCGGCTAACCATCCGGCAGGGAGGGGGGTGTGCCCCTCGTCTTCCAGCGATTTTGCCATATCTTCCTTTTCGGCTATTTCTTTGATCACTTGAATGACGGGGTCGGTCATTAGGATCTTTGGGAGTAATTCTTTTCGCAGGCGATGAACGCCTGTTTCCTCATCTATTTCACCGAGATTCCATGGTGCTAGTGCATCTTCTTCCTCTTCTTCAGGAACCAATTCCTGATGAGGTACGATAACATGGTTTAGGACATTAAATTTAGTAAGCCCCATTGGGAAGTCATCAATGTCAACTGCGCGCGCATTGATTGTGATTTTCTTAGATGCCTTTTTACGGCGGTTTGTGGTAAGTTCACGAATGACATTCATGATGTTTGCAAAGCGGTCATCTTCTTTGCTCATTCCAACGGCTTTTGCGACCTCGTCAATTGACATCTGCTTGATATCAGCCATGTTTCGATCAGTAGCGAGTTTGTGAGCGTGTTCCTCAGCAATCCCCATTTCTTGCAGTCGCTTTTTTGTTGCGCTCTTTACCACCATTTTGCTCACCCCGTCGCCCTTCTCGTCACCGGCCTGTATCCCAGCCAGAAGCGGGCCTGACGGGGTTCGAACCCGCGACTAACCGGTTAAAAGCCGGTTGCTCCACCTGGCTGAGCTACAGGCCCAAATGACACTCTGGGCCACCCGCCGTCCTACATCTCCCCTAAAAACACTACGGTGCGATAAACATGGACCACGCTGGGCATCCTCGACGTATTGACGCCCGGAGTTAACTAAACCTTAGACCTCCGATGCAATAAAGCCTTCGTGCCTACTCCCAGCGATTATTCCACCTGCAATAGGGGCTCAGTACCATGGTTAGGCATAGTCTTTTCACAAACTCAGAGGTTGAGAGGGAAAGAGAAACCTTACAATCTCGGGGTAGGAAAGTCACCTGGTTGACCCCCGATAATCAGGAAATAGAGGCTCAAATACCCCCTACAACCTACCCTCCGAGAAGGGACACCTCCCTGCTCGCCGAAGCGATTTTTTCTTTGGGTGGAGGAAGGGGGCGGAAAATGCTTGAAATCGGTTGTGGAAGTGGAGTAATAAGCACTTGGGCAAATCAAAGAAAATGGCAATGTTCGGCTTGTGATATTAACCCGTATTCTGTAGCCGCAACTAGGGCATTATTCAGCAATCACGGATTCCCTCCAGAAATGGTTCGTGAAGGGGGGCCTGGTGAAGGAGCGAACTCGGCTTGGGCCGGAGATGAAAATTACGACCTTATCGTCTGGAATTTACCTTACATGAGCCCACCAGAAAATGATGCAGAATTGCTTGGACCTCTCGAAGAATCAGCATTGCTTGACCTAGAAAAAGGTGGCACAGATTCGCTATTGCTCAACTCACTCCAAATTATTGAACCTAACTCAGCAAGCATTTCACACACTAATACCCAACACCCAACAGAGGAAGTTGCCCTCAACATCTCAGCCTCTGCACAAACCCAGCAAACCTCATTCATGGGAAGTCGATTACTTGCAAAAGATGGCTTGATATTATTAGTTCACTCATCAAATGAAAATGGACGAGAAATCGCTGGAAAATGGGCCAAAAGGGGTTGGGCGAGCAAAATCATTCATTCAACTTCATTTGCTGATGGCGAAGAATTGTTTGTTTTGGCTCTTTGGCGGGCCTTTTCTGAGGCCCGAGTAGAAGGCGTTAGTTCGATTGATTCTACCAATCGCTACTTACTGGAAAAGGGTGGTCGGCTCGGGAGCAGGATCTGTGCAATCCAGCAAACGGAAGGCCGCGGTATGTCAAATAACAAGTGGGAAACAAAAGAAGGAAGTTTCGCTTGCTCTTGGGTATTACATGATGGAATGCAAACTCAATTCAAACCAGGACAGGCGCAATTGCTCGCAGGCTTAGCCGCCCTAAAGGCAATAAACTTCCTCACCGATAGCAAAGTTGGCACGGATAAAGAGGGTATTTGCAAGGATGCTGAAATATTCCAAAAATGGCCGAATGACATTTGGTCAAGGCGCGGAAAGGTAGCAGGTATTCTCATTGAAGGGCGCTCAGATGGGACAAAACAAACTATCGTCTTAGGAATCGGCGTAAATCTATGCGAAATTGTAAGCGACCCCTCATCTGCAAGCTCTAAGCAAAATGTTGCGCATGAACACAAATACCCTCATGATTCTTTGCAAAATATTTTCTCACAAACAGTATCAAGGAAAGAACTTGAACGAACTCTAAATGCCACCCTCGCTAGTTATTTTGAAAATCCCCCGCAGCAAATCCTACCCGCAGAACAGGAAAATATTATCTCTCAAACCGACAGTAGTTATTTGGCTGAAAAAGCACAGATTTTTTCCAACCTCACACACTATTTACACCATCACTCTAAACCCTTGTTTAGCGGAGTAGAAGTCAAACCAACAGACATTAATTCCGAGGGCGAGTTAGTTGTTACTCACAAAGGTCAGAGTGTCGCAATAGACTCACCATCTCAACTTACTTGGCCACACAAATAACCGGCCCATAAACTCGTGATGTTTGACCTACCCATTCACATTCAGACATTGCTAACTTCGGCAAGTAGTTTTGATCATTATTGATTGCAAAAAAACCTGAAGATGAATTATTTTGGTGGCTCTTGAGATTCATCCTCTAGGCGCTTATGCTGCATGCCTTGCCAAACCCCCCAGCCCAATAGTGCTGCACCGATAATAGGCATGAGGAAAGGTTGCATCCATCGGCGTTCAAGATATATTGACCATTCAAGTTCACCATCTAATTCGTAGGCTATGGAATAAGTTCCACCTTCTTCAATATCAAATGTGACTCCATTTTCATCACCCTCCTCTAAGATGATATCATCGTAGGTTTGAACCGTATCACCGTCTTCATTGACTAATGAAAACTTTGCATGAATGCAAGATGTTGATTCGGGTAAGCACTTTGTCCCTTTGAATTCAAGGCGAATAGAATCTCCCTTTGCAACATCTATAGACAACAACTCTCCTCGGACATTTCGCTGGACTTCACCGTTTTCGCCCTCTATTGCACCAGCATCATGAGTGACTGGGATAAACATCAACGAAAGTGAGCCAAAAAGCAATACTGCACCAATAATTGTTGCAACATCATGGAGAGAAATTGCAGGTGCATGTCCACCGCCGGCCATGAACCCTCCAAATGCATCGAGCACATGAAATGAGCCCCTCAAACATCTGTTCAATAATTGCCTTGGACTAATGGGTCACTATCACAGATAGCGTGCGAGAAACAAATCTTCAGTCACTTTTTCCTTGGTGGTTTTTGCAAACCCATACGCTTGCGAACCAAGGCGATTTTACCTGATGCAGTTACGGTGGAAAATATGCTGGCAACCGAAAGATTTTCCTCCGCTTCCTCACTTGCAGAAACATCAATTTCGGCATCGTCCTCAGATGAATTGGTGGAGGTAGCAAATATTCCTCGTAAGCAAGAATAGTCTTTTAAATCAATTCTAACAATTGCTCTACCTAGATGAACAGAATTATCTGAAACATCTGCTGAATCGGTGGAGGAGAGGGAGGAATTAGTTTGCTTTGATGCATAATGGCAATCAAAGAGACGCCAATTGAATTTGCCGTCGATGATATCAGTAAATTTTTGTTCAAATATTGCTCGGCTTTGAATATCAGCGTCAAACTCAACCCCGACCCAACGCCACTTCGGACGCAAGGCCTTGGTCAATTTCCGCTTACCCGATTTGGGGTTGGAATTGCCGCTCATGTGCACCCGAGGGCCGCACCCCTTAACATCCTTAGACCTCCGGCAACCATTCATGGTTGCATCAAACGACCCATCGCTCGCTGACGGAGAAGAGGTAGATGACTTGTTGAATGAACTAATTGATTCAAGCAATGATTCCACTGAAGTATCTGACGATTCACCAGATACCTCATCATCAGGTGAATCAAATTCTCTTATTCCAGCAGTAGGAGATGAGGTAATGAATGAGGATATTGACTCCTTTGGGATTTTGACACTTCTAAGGACGATATTAGCAAGAAATACGATGCCGCACATTCTTCTTTTGGCGACTTCCGCCTTTTTCCTGAACATTTTGGCAAACAGTTCTGCTGACGGTTCAGCAGAGTTTGCGGCAATGGGATTTATTTCACTTGCCGGCTCATATGCAATCGTCGCCTTACTTTCAAAGAAAGAGTCCTTGCAACGAATGCTACATACAAACCCTTTCTCTCTCACCGAGGGGGAAGAAAAAACATTTTCAAATGTAATGATTCATAAAACAAAGCAGATTGTCAAAGTCTGGGCATTACCACTAGTTATTACTGGAGCACTTCTAATGCTACTAATGGTAATATTTAACGAGGAGGAGGGACCACTTGGATCTGTTGCTAGTCACCTGCCTCTTGCATTAGGCTCCCTTTTTGTTGCATGGTCTATTGGCCAAGGAGTTTCATTTAGAGCATCAGTCGCTACAATGATCAAAGAGAAGGTCTCGGAAAAATCAACCGAGATAAGCCCTCCACATTTTTGGCCGGTAGCAATTACGATGATGGTAGCAAACATAATTGTTGGCGTACTCCTCATCATATTATTCTCGGCAATTCAAGACAAGGAATTAGCAACATCTCTTGACCAAGCAAGCACTTCAATTGGAGGACATGTGTTGTTCATTGTACTGATTTTGGCATCGCAGGGTGGATTATTGTGGTGGTCAAAAGAATTTGTTGAAAGTGCAAGTACTAACAAGCAAAGTAATTCCTTTTCCCTACGTTGGGGAATAGCAGTTCAAGCATTTGCAACATGGCACCTAATGTCTGTATATCGACAATACATGATGGCATCACCATCTGCTTTCACCACTATTGAAGAAGGATTCCTAATGATAATCACCGTTTTGCTTGCCATTTGGGGAATGACGACAAAAGGAATCGCCAAAGAAAACAGTATTTTTACTAAGGATAATGCACTCTTTTGGGGATTGGCATTTGGCTTTGGATATGCTGGGTCAATCGTGATGGTGGCGAATGTCATAGGAGATGTCAAGGGAGTCTTAATTGCCGGTCACCTAATCACCTGGTTGACCCTCCAACTCCTCCATCGCGCCGCATTAAAGGACTTCCTAATTACCAATGGTCAAATCGATAAGTCAAGAAATGATAAGGTCGAACCAAGTGACACCTCATCTGAGGACTCCGGCTCTGAAGCAGTTGTTGCCGCTGGAAAAGATACAGGAGACGGTGGAGATGATGCCTCAGTTGGCGAAAATATAGATATAGATGGAGATGCAATTGGTGATGATTCAAATGTTGATTGGAGCGGAGAAATACCCGATCCAATCGTTGCAGATGAGGATTGGGGTGAAGAAGTGCAAAATGAGATTCCGCCTGTCAATACTGATGATGAAGATTCAAGTGACCAAGATGAAATCAATGGTTCATTAGACGATGATTTGGAATTACTCGATTGAGACTATAGGTCCGGAAACGGCATTCAAGTTGGCAAGCCAGCACCACTAATCACTGCAACCACTCGTATTTTCCCTTCCAATTCGGATGTTGTTCTAGCGCCGAGAATCACTTGAGCATCTCTGTGTAATCCCGAAGTAAAAGCACTTGCTACGGCTTCAAGTTGTTGAATAGTCATACCAATTCCACCCTCAACTTGAATCAAGCAACCCCTCGCTCCTTGTATTTGCACATCGTAAAGCGGTGCTCGAATTGCATTTTGGAAAATCAACATTGGAGAATCGGGGTCGCCTTCGGCAACAAGCAATGTGGAACGGCCTTCTTTTTGAACGATAGAACGAAGATCCATGAGGTCCAAATTGATGAGCCCAATCTTTGAAATTGTTGCAACCAAGCCTTCAACTAATTCTTCTACCCACGCCGCCCCTAAACGCCAATCTACGCCTCTTTCACGTGCCTGCCATGCTAATCGGTCCAATGATAGTCGCACACAAACGTCTGAGTATTTCTCCAGTTTTGTGCAGGCTTCCTCGGCAACTAGTCGCCGAGAAGGTTGTGCGTCAAAGGGCAAAGCAGCGATAGATAGCACAAGTGCGCCGCGGCGCTTTGCTTGTCGGGCCATGTCTGGCGCAGCGCCACTTCCGGAACCACCACCAAGAGCGGTCAAAAGAATAACCAATTCAACCGGTTCAAGAACCCGGTTAACAAATTGAGTCAAATTACGCATACGTTGTTCACCAAGTTCAGGTAACGAAGCACAACCAGACGAATCGGGACTATCACCCAAAGTAAGCACATGAGCCTGCGTAGGTGAATCAACTCCACTCGGGTCAGCGTCTATCAGTAGCAAATCAACATTTGTACCACAACGCATTTTGGCCCGATTTGCCCATGTACACCCCAATCCTCCGACGCCAACAAGGAGCAGAGAAGCGTCTTCCATAGGGTGGACCTCAAACACCCCTAAACCCCCATAGTCAATGAACTTACACCTAATAATTACTGGTTCAAAGTAATATGAGCAAAACAAATAATTCGTCGCATTTCAGCTCAATCATAAGTAAGGAAACGCTGATATTTACGGCGTTGGTCTCGTGCCCAAGCATTATCTGGCTCTATATCAAGAACTCTCTGATAATATTCTACCGCCTTTTCAAACTCCGACAAATGTTTGCCGTACAAGTGACCCAAATTGTTCAGCACAGGGATGCAATCCGCTTCTTCCTCCAGCATAGCGAGAAACATTTTCTCGGCTGCTGATAAATCCTGCTTTTCCATCATATCCTCTGCTTCATCCAAATCTTGTAATTGTTTTGCAGAGAGTGAATAGGTATTCTTGAAGGGAGTTTCAACCATGCTGACCACGCACTACCACAGAGCAGCACACTTTCAACCCAGCGGAAAGAATTTTCGCGTCATGCAGGAAAAAAGTGTTCGGCGCAGAGCCCTATTGACACACGAAAATCTGAGAATTGTTATAGTTAGCATTTCCATATGCTAAGAACGGTCTTCTTTGCCCTACATTATTTGTTGCTGGTGAATGAGAGAGAAGGAGGGTAATCCTCAATATGGCTCGGCGTTTGGCGGGAAACATGGCATTACCTGAAGTCGTAGTAGTAGGCGGAGCAAGAACCCCATTTTGTGAATGGGCTGGTGGGAAAAGAGGAGATGGAAAGCCTGGTGGATTACTAGCCGAAGTCAGTGCAGAGGATTTAGGTGCAGCCGCAATTCGTGGCGCTCTTGAAAAGTCTGGATGTGAACCTTCGTCTGTTGACCATGTCGTAATGGGATATGCCCTACAAACCTCAGACCAAGCGATTTTTGGTGGCAGGCACGCTGGACTCAAAGCGGGTATTCCTCAAGAAGTGCCGATGTTAACCCTCAGCCGAATCTGTGGGAGTGGAGCACAATCAATTGTTTCTGGCGCTCAAATGATCATGCTTGGTGAAGCCGAAGTCGTAGTTGCCGGAGGTATGGAAAACCTAAGTCAAGCCCCTCATGTTTTGCGCGGAATGCGTTCAACATACCGTTTGGGTCGACCTCCACGTGCAGGAGATGAGTTGACCAAAAATATGGAAGATTACCTTTTTACAAACCTGTTGGATGGGATGTGTGGTTCATTTATGGCACAGACTTCCGATGAACTTTGCCGACGCAAAGGAGTTACTCGCGAGGAAACTGATGCCTTCGCTGCTCTATCACAAAATCGTACTGAGAAATCAATAGATGAGGGCATTTGGCATCAGGAAATTGTTGAAGTTGAAACTCCTTCTGGTGTTGTTGGTGCAAATGATGAGGACCATGTTGTACGCAACACAACTCCAGAATCACTTGCAAGTTTGCGAACTGCCTTTGGAGAGAATAGCCTAGTTACTGCAGGAAATGCTTCTGGCGTAGTAGATGGTGCCGCAGCAGTGGTCATCAAATCGGCTGAACGAGCAGAGGCTGATGGAGACGATGTTATTGCAAAGATTGTCTCTTGGGGTATTGTTGGACTTGAACCTGCAATCATGGCTTATGGGCCAGTACCGAGTAGCCGACTTGCTCTTGAAAAAGCCGGACTGACCGTTAATGATATTGACCGTTGGGAAATTAACGAGGCTTTTGCCGGTCAAGCAGTGGCTTGCATTAAAGACCTAGAAATCGATGTTGAAAAGGTAAACGTCAATGGTGGTGCTGTTGGGTTAGGACACCCGCTAGCAGCAACAGGAACCCGTCTAGTTCTTACTTTAGCATATGAATTGCGCCGCTGCGGTGGCAAGTTTGGAGTTGCTACTGCATGTATTGGTGGCGGTCAAGGAATTGCAGTAATTATTCAAAATCCAGCAGTCTAGAGTATAACTGTCACATCCGCCCATTATCTGCTGGCCAGTGAAATGAGACTGTGAGGGGCAGGCCAGAATACTCTCTTCCTTGATACAATTCAACTATAGGGACATAAAATTAGAGTCGCCACTATAAGGGACCTCAGTTGAGCCTCATCTATTCAGATTGAAGGGGATGCTAATGCTCGAAACCACAATGTACGGAGCCTATCTTGGAATGGCCCTAATTCTTGCAGCATTCGCCCTTGAAACCCGCGGCAAAATATCCAGTCGAGCACCTGCATACCTATGGATTATGGCAATTGGCCAAATCCTTCTTGGCATAAGAGCAGGAGTTACTCAAGAATGGCCCTTCGTCGCCCTCTCTATCGTTTGGGCTGGTTTCGCCTTTTATGCAATATTTTTCCCCAATAGTGCCGAATAAATGGCTATCCAAAACTATTCACTAGACATTATTCATCTTCAATCTGATTCAAGGTGCATCGGAAGAATCACTTGCATTATTGCTTATTGTTTTCGCTAACCACCAAGTGCCAGCAACTGCGATTACCCAGAATAGAATATTCACTCGATATGTCATGTGGTATGCATCCAATTCACTCATGCCTTTGCCCAAAAAACCATTCATCAATACATATCCAATTGCAATTCCAACTGCTTGTCCAGCAAGAGCAACTGCACCAGCAACACCCATCCCGCGGTTTCGCTCTTTCTCAGTTGTAAATCTCGCCAACAAGGAATCATTTGAAACTAATAACATTGGATACACCGGAATTACAAAGATGAATACCGCCAAAAAGGGAGGCAAACCAATACTGTATATTGACCATAATGTTCCGTAGGCAACAGCCGACCAAAGAAGTACGTTTTGGGCGCCAATTGAATCACATATTTTTCCAATAACCGCATACAAAACCAATACTGCAAGAACTGCCCACGCCTCCAAAAGACCCGAAAAGTCAATGTCAAAACCAACTATTTCGAGATAGCGCAGAGTCGTTAATACTACTGCACCGCGGGGGATTGCGACTAGGAGAACTCCTGCCATGACAAACTTTGGCCACTTACTTTCAAAAGTGAATAATTCCCTCAATGCCGACATCATTGCCGACAAACGACCTGTGCCTTCTCCCCTTGGAGTTGGACCTTCCTCTCCCTTTATCTGCCATATTGGCAGGGTAAATTCTTCGCCTTCTAAATGCCTAACTAAGTATGCCGCAATTGCAAGCATTGGAATTGAAAGAGAAATTGCTCCGACCATTGCGGAACTGACACCGTTTGAATCTAGCAAATACTTGTACAACCAACCATTTGCCATCGAACTGGCTGCTGCGAACAAACTGGAAACCGCATAAAGCATACCAATGAATTCGCCTTTGTGTTCGGGGAACCACTCAGTACCAACTGCGAAAGCAATTCTTGACGACCCGAATAAGGTAGTTTGAATGAGAGTTAGTGGAATGAATAGTTCCAACGGTGCCCACGGGAATGCAAGCATTACTGCTGCTGCCCCAGTTAGAGAAATACCAAGAATTTGCTTTCGTCGACCAATGCGATCAGCTAAGGCACCCCACAAAGGCCCCGAAATACCGTATGTGAGTATTAGAAGTCCGCCATGCAAGAGAACAAGGTCTTCGCTGGCTCCAAGTTTGCGCGAATGGAAGGAATAGAGAACCATCGCATTGGCAATACCCATCACCAAAAAGGCACCAATCGTAAGCATCTTCGGTAAGTCGCTAATATTTTTTGGCCCGTGTCCTAATTCTTCGGCAGCATCAACAAGTGAATAATATCGCTTGCGAAGCCAAATCCCGACAACGATTAATGCTGGTAATGTCAATAAATATAGAATTGTGATAGTCCCATTACCCAATAAACTGGGGCCGTCGCCAACAAATAATTCAGTTGATTGCCCACTTTGATATTGGTTGCCAGAGGTATCATTAAACATCACATTTGCAGATAATTGTTCCCCATGTTCAACATCAATTTTCCAGTACAAAATAGTTGATTCGTAGGAGTACGATTCTGAACTTTCCATACTAAACGAGCGAAAGTGTTCACCTTCGGTAACATTCAATTCATAGGTAGAGATGTTGATTTGAGACTCGTCAAGACCCCATCTTACTTGGGCTGCCCACCCCACATTCTCCCTAGCATAATCACTAAGATCTGAAGTTACTGAAACTCCTTTGCTGACCAAATATGGCGCATCAACTTGTATCATTGCTGCTGAGAAAGAAAAATTTGATGGGACTTCAGAAGTACCCCAAAATGCTTCACAATTACTATTCGTCCCAGGAAGCGCGTTACTATTAACTGTCCATTGCAGAGAAATCACACTTTCGTTATTGATTATTTCAGGCAATTCCATGCCGCTGAAAGTCACTTGACTCTTAGAAGCACTCAAGGTGAAATCACCACTATTCACTTGGTCAATCTCATTTCCATCAATCATTACTGATAGGTCTATATCCACGCTCCCGCTACCACTTACCCACAAAGAAAACTGCCAATCCTCTCCACCAATTGAGGTATTGCGAACAAATTGTTCAGTACTCATTATTGGCCCATCTGATGGACTAGAAAAGGAAGCTAAAGGAAAATTATGCGAGGATGATTGTTCACCCCCTGTGATGGACGAAGATAAGGCATCGCTATTGGCCACAAAAAGGCTAGTTTGGCGAAATTCCGGATGATACTCAACTTCAGGAGGAGGGGGAGATTCCATAGATGCAGATGCGGCCGTAGCAGCAAAGGTACCTTGCACAATTACGCCGAATAAAATAATCACAACGATGGTTGCAAATCTCGTCTGGAAAAAAGAATTATTCTTGCCCCAAATAGTATTCTTCACTGAATCGTCCATGACCTCACCTCCCTTCTCTATTCCAATGCTGGAGTACAATCAAGCCATCTCACAGAGTCACAACACCACCTAGTGGCATTGGGTTAAGAGCAGTTAGATTCTCTCCACGCAGAGAAGGTCCATCTGTAAATGTCGCAAAGATACCCATCTCACCCCCAAGGTTGTGGGCGAGGGCGAACCAAGGCCGCCCGTACTGGTCCACTCGCATATCGAGGAAATCCCCAAGCCCGCCGCAGCGATTATAGCCGCAATCGGCGGTAGTGTCTATCGGGTCTTCTGGCAAATTCACCTGCACTGTAGTGAATAGAGGATTTTCAGAAAACGCATCGGTGAGTATGGTGATGTATGCATTCCACGAGTCACCTCCACTATCACCCACATAGCCAAAGGCCACTTTCCCACCATCTCCAGCAGTCACCACAGGAAAACCAGTTCCATTGAGCCCTGAGGGAGGAGCAATCATCATTGCCTCACTCCAAGTATCTCCGTTATCTCTTGAGTATGCGTAGTATGGCATATTATCTAGTCCCATCCACATTGCATGTAAGTTATTGTCCTCGTCAACTCCTATTTGGGCTTCTTCACCATTCCAAGTATCTGCAGAGCCAGAGACTTCAGTTGGCAGCGGGTGTTCTGTCCAAGTAAGGCCGCCATTTGTACTTCTATAGATTGAATATCCCTCTCCATTACAACCGATGTTTCCACGGTAAAAATTGCCATTATTTGCACCCTCTATATGTGCCGTGAGTCCTCCACTTTGACAGTCAAGAGGCGCACCTGAAACTTCGGGAGTCCAAGTCCATCCTCCATCAAAACTGGTTGAACAAAGAGGGTGTGGGGCATTGCCATTGATACAGTATACCCAAGTAGTTTCGTAAAGTGCTGCTTCATATGGAGAGGAACCAATAGTTTGGTGGTCCTGCACTGAATAGACAGAAGTTGCGATAGTTGAAGGTTTCCAAGAATCACCTTCATTGTCAGACCACTCAACGGTCATTCCGAGGAGAGCGTGCATGTCAAATTTCATTATTCGGTCAGTCCACGGATCCACATAGATATAGGGGTCATTGCTATTGACAATAGGAATTATTGGATTGTAGGCATTTTGGCAAGTATAATCGGCCAACGAGACCATCTCAATCAAACCGGAACACTGGACAACGGCGGTTGAACCACCTGGGCCATTTCCATAACTCGCCATATAGAGGTTGTCGGCAGATGTGATACCCATAGTCGGCTCAAATGTAGTCATTCCAATGCTATAGTATGACCCTTGGCTCCAAAATGGCGTATTGTTTTCGCTCAAGTTTGTAGTGATATTTGCTGCCGAAACCGCGCTTTGGTTGAGCGCATCTATGCCACCTGCATAATGATACCATGTAGTCATGGGAATTGCATTTTCGAAACTAAAAGGAGAAAATTCCTCCTCTATTTCGGGCTCGTCATCGTTGCCGAAACAGCCGGAAAGTGATGTGAGAGACATCATCAGGACAACGATTGTTGTCATTAGCACACGCACTTGCATGGTTTGGCGGAGCGGAGTGGTGTTTATGGTGGCTCCGCCTAAGATGATGATTATCCTATCCGTCTCAACAGAGCAATGTGGCTCAACCAGCCAAAGCCAAGAGAGTTGGTGTTGGTGAGTTGCTCAGAACTCGACCTTTGGTGCTTGGCGCTCAATTTGAGAAGTTACTTCGAAGAGATCTCGGCGGATAGCGCCCATGAATCCAGCAACGATGTTGGTTGGAACCATCTGTATGGCAGCATTCCAATTGGTAGCACTAGAGTTGTAGAACTCACGGCGGTCGGCAACCTGATTTTCAATTGAGACAATTTGTTTTTGCAATTCAAGGAAGTTAGTGTTGGCCTTTAGGTCAGGATAGGCTTCCGAGAGGGCGAAGATTTTTGGCATCATGCCAGAAAGCATACCTTCTGCTTGAGAGAGACCTTTGACATCTCCACCGGCGAGGGCGCTGGATGCAGTGTTTCTAGCCTGTGCGAATTGGTCAAAAAGGTCTTTTTCGTGGGTCGCATAGCCCTTTACTGTGTTTATTAGATTGGGTAACATGTCGTATCTTTGCTTTAGAAGAACGTCAATGTTTGCCCAAGATTGGTTTACATTTTCACGTAGGCGGATGAGTCGGTTCCAAGTAGAGAAGAACCAAAATCCAATCATTAGAAAGAGCATTCCGGCTATCATTAGAGCGACATATGTAGGGTCCATAGTAAACTGGCGGTAGTGGTAGAAGTTAATGAAATGTGCCATGGAAAATCCGGTGGATTATGCTGGGCCGGGAAAAACATTCTCAGCAGAAATAGTAAATAGAATTCCTGACATTCTGCCAATATACAAGCAAAATTTATATTGGCGAAAATAAATTTAATAACTCATGTTAGCAACTCTTATTCCGCCCTCAAACTTTGTGTCACTTCCTCCTAAACCAAGAGAAAGACGATTTTCTCTTGCGGCGTTCTCTTGACATATTGATTTTTGAAGATGCATCAATCTTTTGCTCTTCGTCGTTAATATATTGTAAATCATACAAGTTAATCTCATGATCGGAACCAGTAATATGACCTCCTTGGTCGGAGAAACCTGGAGTAATTCTTGACATTAAATGATCAATCGCAAAACCAGTCCAATAATCTTGCTTTCCCTCCTTAAAATCACTAATTAGTTCCCATTCATCATTAGGGAACTTTACAAACAGGTTGCCTGATTTTTTTACTCGGTTCTCATTTTCCCACTTTGCAATTTCATTAGAAAACCAACCTGAAGGGCCGCCGGCTTCGGAATGGTCTTTTTTTAATTTAAATTCAGTTCCAATTAATTTGTACAGGTGGGAATTTAATAGCTCTTTTATATTAAAGGGACATGGAGGCAATTTTTTATAATTTTTTACTTTATATTGCAGTCGGAGGTATTTTCCATTTTTAAAGCTCAGTTGAAAACTAATTGGGCGTTCAGGGTAGCTTTTATTCAATTTACTAGATTTGTTCTTCAACTCGGCAATTAATTCTTTGGTCCATGCCAATAATACTAAATCGGAATGCCTAGGAACTTCGGTCCATGGAACAATGTATTTTTCAGAATCAATTAAAAATAGCTCATAACCTTTTACAACAGCAGAAATATCTCTCTTTTTGGAAAACCGTCCCGGGCGAGTAATACTTGGAAACATATCGCTACTGATTTTATCAAAAGTCCAAACAATTAGTAACTTAGGTAATTTTTCCGAAGTCCAGCCATCGATGGAGGAAAGGCGCAAACCTAAACCAGTTCCGCTCCCGCGCGACTTGTTCTCAGATTTAGTGAGAACCTGTATCCAATTAACTTCATCAACCACCATAACAAAATGTGGCACATGTTAAACACTATTATACCCTCGTAATTTAGACATATCGCCAAATAGTGAATTCGTCTTGATACCAAATATCTCTGAGTGAGGGGTTTCACCAATACTTGCTAACAATATATCATCTATTTCAAGCAATAATTTATGAGCATAATTATAATTAATATTTGGAATGTCTTTTCCAGCATTTCGCTTTATTACCCTGCATTTGTTAGCCGCTTTAATCAGCAATCCGCTTAATCTATTTGCCTCCTCGTGACTAATTGGTAACCATGGGAAGGATTCAATATCACGCTTTTCAATTTGGAATCCGTTTCCGTGAACCCGCCACCACCAATAGAAGAGGTTGCTGTTGAGTAATACATGTGCAATGGGGAAATCCCTTTCTGAAAAAGATAATTCAGTGCAATTTTTCCGATTCAAATCATAATGTGCCGCAGTGTTAAAGTAACGGATTGCTTTTGGCATCCAAAGGTTTACCTCGCCCTTAGTCAAATGGTTTGCGATTGTTTTTAGGCTATTGCGTCTTAACTTAATCAACAACTTCTTATCATCAATATTCCCAATCATTGGAATACCGACATCTAATATTAAATTTTTTGGGATTACAATTAGTGAAATGTTTTCAAAAAGCAAATTTCGTTCCTCAGTCCTTCTCCATCTGAGTAGTTTCGAAGTCATTATTTTACTAGACCGTGATTTATTAATCGTGAGTATTGTTGTTCGTTGAGTAATATTCGTATTAGAATTTTCTTCAATCTTGCCTTGATCAAAAAGGAAATCCGGAACCGAATCAAAATTCTGAAATGCTACATAACAATTTTCTGCAAATATCAATTCACGTAGTACTAAGCACTCCCGTGAATTTATAATATTTAGCGGGACAATCATATTAAAATAACCGTCTGACGAAAGTAAATTTATTCCCAATTCAACAAAAAAAGCAAAGAGGTTATTTGCGTTAGATGATTTGAAGTCGGGATTTTTTCCAGCCCTCACATATGGAGGGTTTCCAATGACGACATCAAATTTATTTATCGCTGATTCATTGATACCTTTCCATATAGAATGTCCCATGCCATTTCCGTGGGTTAAACTATCTGTATTAGAAAAATTATATCCCAATCCAGTTGTTGGTGAATCGCATTCAAGCCAAAGTACGACTCTCGTAAGATCTAATGCATAAGGATCAATATCAATTGCGTAAAGCATTTTTTCGCAAATATAATGTTTGAAATCAATAGGTACTGCGAAGTTCTTTTTTCGGTTGGCCCGAAGAAACAAATTCCTGATAAATTGAGCCAAAAACGCACCTGAACCCACAGCAGGGTCCAAAATGATTTTGCCTTTTAGCTCATCAATGCTTTTTACCCTTGTAAAAAGGTAATCAATGCTTTTGTTTGTTATATGGTTTGTAACATCATAAGGGGTGTATATTTTACCTGCACTTCTGCGGTTTTCATTGTGTGAAAAAATAATTTCGCCATCGCTCCATTCAGCAATATACCCCGAAAAAGCCTCATGTATACCTCCTATATCTTCGGGGCTTATGTGCGATAGCCCCACCTTTTCGCCATCTACCTTTGGACCTTGGATATTGACAACTGCATTAACCAAGCCCAGAAAAATTTCGTTTTCAACATCATCTATTTTGTCAAGACTCAAGTCAAGGTTTTTAAAAACTGCTAAACTCTTCTTCTCTTCTCTCAATTCCAAGGGCAATTTTTGATGCAACCATGTCTTGATATCACAATCCACCCAAGTAGTTTGATTCTTTTCTGATAATAATGCTACTACTAATCCAATAGTAATTAGTAAAAAATTATCATATGCATTTCTCATCATTATCTTTGAGGTTTTATGAGAGGTTTGATTCTCTAAAACTCTCTTTATAGTACAAGCACAGCATGAAGTAAGCCATTTACGTGCGCGACTCCTTTGGAGCTGAGTAATGGGCTTCACAAACATAAGCAAAGGCCAACGGTTATTAAGCTCAGCTATAATATATTATAATTCAGCAAACAGCAGTCTTTTCATCATATGCAATAATGCAAAGCATCACCATGGCACTCACAACCCAATTCGGAAGGGATATACATTACCTCTTGCCAACAAATATTTAATCAATATTAAAACACGATGAGAGGTTTCGCTTAGATCGCAAGTAACCCAGCAGCAGCAATCCATGCACCTAACATTGAACCAACATTCGTTAATGCAGTAACCAGTAATACCTTACCTGCCTTATTTTTCCAAAACAGATTCATCTCATCCAATTTCA
>Ga0233449_1000192_pt1 | contig 86380 bp, 76 predicted proteins | sample SI_124_October20_FD_183012 | JGI IMG/M metagenome (GOLD analysis project Ga0233449, IMG submission 183012) | Seawater microbial communities from Saanich Inlet, British Columbia, Canada - SI_124_October2016_200_MG | ecosystem: Environmental > Aquatic > Marine > Inlet | place: Canada: British...
TTGATTAAATATTTCCCATACTTATGTATTTAATTCTTGATTAAATATTTCCCATACTTATGTATTTAATTCTTGATTAAATATTTCCCATACTTATGTATTTAATTCTTGATTAAATATTTCCCATACTTATGTATTTAATTCTTGATTAAATATTTCCCATTTTTAAATGTTAGAATAGGTATTGATATTACTCGCCCGTTAATTGGGTCATATCTCACTTGATCTTTCTTTGTTAAAACTTTTGTATTTATAAGTTTTGTTAAACTATTCTTAAGTTTATCTTTCTCATCTATATCTTCAATAAGTAGTTTTGAAATAAATTCCTTCATTTTAATAATCTTATGAATACTGGATAACTTGATCCATGGTTTTTTATAGAGATAATCATCAGAATAAACTACTTCTTTAACTTCTTCCGCTTCATCACCTTGTGATAATATTTTTTCATTTTCAGTGTATGATTCTTCAGCATCTGTTTCTTTTTTTAGCTGTTTTGTAAAAAAATCATACTTGTTATTTGTTTTTTTACAATATTCTATAATATTATTATAATAGGTAATGTTTAATTTATTTGATATAGTATTAATATTCATTAATATATATATCACCATTTGCTTATAACATTTTTATATATTGCCTGCTCATTCGTTTATTGTTTTTTAAATAAATTTATATTTTTTAGAAATGTATCAATATCTATCTTAGAATCATTAATTGTCGTATAATTAGTTTCTATTGTTTCATTTTTAATAGTTGTGACTTGATTTATATTCATATAATATTCTTCTGTTTTTTCTAGCTTATCTCCAATAAAAATTAGTTTCTTTACATGAAACTTTTCTTTTTTTGCAACATCGCAAATAATGTAGTGGAAGGTTAGCATACCTTATAGTAATATAAGAATTAGTTCTTTTAATAGAGTTTTGAAGTGTAATTTTCATTTAGAACAATAAAATTTGATTTATTATTATATTTAATATTAATTAAGATTAATAATGTCTTTAGAAACTACAAAATTTATTGTAATTTATCATTATCCATGTCCAGACGGCGAATTATCTGCTGCTATATTTCAAAGTGTTCATGAAAATACAACTTTCATTCCATGGCGTCACGAATTAAAAAATAAAAATATTGAGATAATTGAAGAAACTATTAAAAATACTATTAATCCAGTAGTATATTTCTTAGACTATTGTCCGGATTTTACTACTGTAGAAAGTATTGTTGATAAAGTAGATAATATAACTATTATTGATCATCATAAATCAGCATGTGATAAATTTATTGAGCAATATGATAATTCTAATATTACAAAAGGTGTAGTTAATATTATATTTGATAATAATAAATCCGGATGTCAATTAACATGGGACTATATGCATCCAACATCTGTGTATCCAATATCAGTAAAACATATTGGTAATAGAGATATTTGGGTATGGGATGATATTAACACTGAACCATTTACATCTGGATATAATCTTTATTATAATATTAATAATAATATGACATCTGATTGTAGATTAGATATATATTCAAAAATTCTTACGGTAGATGATGATACTGCTAATTCTATAATTAAGATAGGTAATACATCAATATTAAAAATGAAAACTGAATGTATGGATTTACTTAAATATGTTGAAGAACATACAGATACTGATATTAATGGTAAACTATTACAAGTAATTGAAATCCCAATGACTAAATATCATTTGACTAAATATTTACAAGAGTTTGTAGAATTAAAGTATCCAATGTCTGAAGTATTAAGATTAAAATATGAAAAAGACGGTAGACATGTCTATTCATTGAGAAGTTTACAAGAAGATGTTCGAGTAGATTTATTAGCCCAAAAATATTCAGGTAATGGTCATTATAAAGCAAGTGGTTATAGCGTAGCTATTGATTATAGCGTAGCTATTGATTATAACGTAGCTATTGCTAGTAGTGTAAATATTGCTAGTAGTGTAGCTATTGAATAATATATTTATATCATTAAATAATTATATAGTTTATAGTATAAATGAATAAATACAAAGAATTAGAAAGAATATCAGACAATATTAATATTTTATTTAAAAGATTATTTGCGATGGAAAATCATCCATTCTATAACGATTTAGATAGGGTAAAAGAGTTACATAATAAATTTAAGGAATCTATGAAAAAAATAATAAAACATGAAATTAATTATGAGCCAAATATAACAATACCAAATGAATTCGATATAACAGTCTCAGATGAAAAATATACATTTGCGAAGACCGATATTAATTTGGATATATTAAAAGATCTATCGATAGAAGTAAATAAATCAAATAATTTTAATAAATTGAAGACTCTTATTAATGAATTATACTTTATGAATATTCCTTCGAATGTAAAAAATATAGATAACTTATTAAAAATATGTAAAGAATCAAAATATGTAAATGTTGCTATAATCGGAGCTGGACCAATTGGTTTATTTTTAGCTTGTTATATTTACAAGTATTATAATCTATCATATGGATTACATAATAATACGAAAGTAAATGTAATAATATTTGATAATAGAATTGATAAAAAAGGTATTAAAAAACCATATACTAGATACAGACCATTTGCATTTAATTCATCCTTTTTTGCATATCTATTACCAAAGATTTATACATGGAAAGACAATAGTGATAATAGTTTGATGATAAATATTTATATAATTGAATATGTGTTATTTACATTAGCATATTATGTATATAACATACCTTTTATATTTGAAGAAAATTCTTGGGAAAAATATTGTAAATATATGAAAGATGGAAAAATAGATGTAATATTTGATTGTACTGGGGGTAAATTAGACCCACCTATATTTAATGATTCGAAAAGTGAACCTATTGATTCATCATGGTTAGATATTTTAAAAAATAAAACAACCAAGTATCCAAAATTAAATATAAATGTAGAAAAAAATTTAGTTACATTAGATATACCAAAGATCGATAAGAAAAAGTTTTTTAAAAATTATTACTATGGTAGTTTAATAATTTTAGATAGATGCGATGGTAAATTAATATTCAAATCAAAAATTGACATTAATATAAATAATTACAATGATTTAAAACTATTTATTAATTTAAAAAATAAATATTTTATAAAAGATGATGTAATAACAATATGTAAAAAAATAAAAGATGATAATATTAGAAATTTTGTTTATAATAGTATATCAAATTATAAAACTGGGAAAGATACTCAACCAAATTTAATTTATAATTTTGAAATATTTAATACTTATTTGCGACACAGTATATCTGTATCTAAAGTTATTACATACGATAATCATAGTTTCTTATATATAGGTGCAGGTGATACTATATTCCATAGTCATTTTGTAGTTGGTGCGGGATTAAATAGAACAATAAGCTTTGCAGTAAAATGTGCAAATTTTATAACAAATATAAGTTTGGTAAATGAATAATATATATAATTATGTATATGAAAAAAAAAAATATAGATTGGACAACTATAGATAATCAAATGAAAAATCTCAAATTTCCATTAACATTTATTTATAATATTTTAAAAAATCAATCAAAGATAGAAGATTATCATTTGAGTTTGATAGTAAGATTCTTCTTAAAAAATCAAACGGATATATCTTTAGAATATCCCTTATTTTTTCTATTTGGATCATTAGATGATAGTTTTGTAATAACAAAGAAGATGATTAATGATTTTTATTCTTCTTTATTAAAAAAACATCTATTTATTCAAATTATATTTAAATTTAAAGAGACATATATGAATCCTATTTTCTGGGCAAAAGATCTGTACTCACAAAAGGAGTCTCTAGAAAAATTATTATTAGTATTTAAAGCTCATTTCGATTCAAGCTTTACTGGTTTTAGTGGAGTAACAAAATTTGTTTCTCAATTAAAAATTAAAAATAATGATATAATTTATTCACATGTAAAAAATAGATTAACTGAAAGTATAAATATATTTGGTACTGACTTTTTTGATAAAAATAATATAAAATTACTAACCAGTATAGAATTTGATGAGTTAACTACCGAAAATAAAATGAAATTTATTATTTACTATTATGTTAAAGTCGAAAAATATATGAACTTAATTATTAATATATATGATCTTCTTATTATATATGATACAAAGATTAAACAAATAATATCACCAAAACCTATATATATAAATTTTAATAGAATATACTCGGATAATGATTCGGAAGATATTCATTTTATGATGGACTAAAATAACAATCATTTAATAAAATATTAAACCTCCTTTGCCTTTTTCAAATTTAAGAAGATTATAGCTTCGATTAATAAATATTAATTCGATATTCTGTAAATTCTTATTAATATCTGAATTAAAATATGTTTCAATAAATTCTTTATATAAATTTATTTGAATATTCTTTCCTTTTATCATTGAAAAATTAACATTACCACTAGGTTGAGCTTCTTCTGGGTATAATGAAAATGGTATATAATAACTATTATCAGCACTAGCATTCAACCGACTGTGTTTATTTGCAAACATGTAAAAGTTTTCACCAATTTTAAAATCAATAATATTCATATCTTGAACTGTAAATTTTAGACCTTTAATAATTTTTTGATCCATATAATAACATTTATTAATTACAGATGGATTTTTGTAACTATATTTAGACAATCCATTTTTATTTACTTTAGGTATAAGTGCAAAAAAGGCATCTTTCGTTGGTTTTAGTATATCAATATCTGTAGAAAAATAATCAGTATTACCAATATCTGTAGTAATTTGATTTGGTAGATTTATTACATATTCCAAATCATTTTGAGCAAATTTGAATCTTTCAATTTCATCTAGATATATATATTCCGTATAAAACTTAATTTTTGGTTTAGCAATTTTACCAGCAAGTTTATTTAAATCTTCAAAATGTGGACTTTGATATAGATTTATATTTTTACAAACTTTTTTGATAGCGTCGCTACTAGTATTTATCGAATTAATCCTAAAGTTAATCCATTCATTATAGGTGAGTATACTACCATTTGAACTATAATTAGTAAATAAAATATCAATATCGCTTGAAGTCAAGTTTTCAAATTTAAGTTCTAATAGTCCTTTCGTAATATTTTTAAAATTATAAATATATAATCGTTCTTTTGGCATATAATCTACATTAAATATATCAGATTCATTTACATTTGCATTAGTATATGATAAAGATTTAATACCATTATTATTCAACTGATGTTCTTTATACGGCATTTCATATTTTAAAATATCGTTATATTCTTTTTTGAAATCACTAAAATAAATAATATTATTTAGATCATTTAATTTGACATTTAAAGTTGCCTGACTATGTTTCATTGCTACTAATGGTAATGCATTTGATGAATTTCGATTAAACCAAAATATTAAAGGAATAATTAATTCATAGTTTTCTTTAGTACTATTAAAATCAGTTATTGATTTTACATTACCAATCATTTCATTGTAATTTTTTTTCATATGTTCTTGAATATTATGTGAATTATAAATATTTAAATAATCACTCGTATAGTTCTCAACTAATTGCCCATCTAGTTCGATATTATAATTTACAAAGTAATGATGTCCCAAATTTTCTATCCAAGCATAATCAATATTACCTATAACAGCTTCATCTAATTTAGTTTTATTGTAGTTATAGTTACTAAAATAATATTCTAATTGTTTCATGTTGTTTTTATATAAAATATTAATATTCTTTAGAAATGTATCATATGTAATTATATTATTTGTTTCATCGTCAGTAGTACCAAATGTTCTATCAAAATTAATAATATAACTAATAATATCAATTTTATCATAGATATCTTCATCTATTTTAAATATAGTGTTTTTCAGATTTTGATTATACGAATTTCTTAAGGTTAATGTTTCATTATTAACATTTTGGTAGGTAACATCTTGTGACCTCAATAATAATAAAATTTTTTGATAAAAAATTATTTGAATATTAGAAAATAGTACAAGTGTATCATATTCAGCTTTCCAAGTATTCATTTCATTTGTTAAATTATTTATAATATTTTTTTTAATAGTCATATATTCTATACTTTCAATATAACTATCGTCAAAGTTTAATAAAGGAATTTCAACCTTAAAAAAAGATCTATAAACTAAATCACCAAAATTTGGTATATTAATAAAAAATTCATCACCATAATTAGGAAATTGATCAATATTGATCTCAATTGTCTCAGATGAAAAGTTGGTATGTCTTCTATATACTTTTTTAAAGAATGTTATTTCAGGAGTTTTAGTTAAATAAATATCTTGTATTCCTGAACTAGCTATTTGGAGTAAACCTCCTGGCATTATATTTAATTTAGCATTTTAATTTTAAAACAAAAATATAATTATTTTTGTTTTATAATTCTAATTTAATTATCTATAATCATAGGGCGGGTTACTAAGTGATATACTGGTATCGATACTAATAAACCAAATAGAATTGGTAAATTTGTTAATTCGATATCTTGGTCTGGGATAAAATCTGATACTAAAAGCGCTAAAGATGTCTTTGCCATATCTTCAATTGCTACTACTAACTTTGTTTTATTATTGCCTAATTGTGATACTATTTTATCACCAATAAACATGTTATATATAATATATCCAGCTAATGCTATTCCAATTGGGAATAATTTATTTGTATGAAACTGTTCATTATTAATAAAGGAAAGAATGAGTTCCTTTGAAATTAACATAGTACCAAAATATAGAACATCTTTTAGCGCTTTTTGTTTCTTTTTGTCTTTAAACTTATAAAGACCATTTAACTTATATGTTAATAAATCATGGATTGCAAATCCAGCCATTGTAGCAAGTGTGTTTTTTAGCCAAGTTTCATTAAAAATATCGATATTCGTTTTTAATAAAAATTTGGTAACAAGTTGTGTTACGATACTAACTGTCGCAGTTTTAGTAATACTACCTTTAAGTAAATCTTTAGATTTTTCAGTAAACATTATATATAATTTTAGAAAATATATTTTAAAATTATATATTAAACTATTTGTGGTTTAGGTAAATTTAAACATTTTATTAATTTTGGTTTTATATATCGACCTGTAATATGATCAAAATTACTTGTATAACATTCAGTTAAACATTTATTTCCATACCAAAATTTTAAAAGTTCTAAATAGTTTGAAGGTGCCCATAGATTTAAATTTCCAAATTTTAGTTTCTTTCGCTGAATTAGCCAATTATATGGAAATCCATACCAACTTGTCCACCATCTTTCAAATATTTGAGTACATTTTTTTGGATTTGAATAGTTGGTTGGTATACATCTCTTAGTTTTTCCGCCTTCATTATGAATCGGAAATAAATCAATAAACGGATATTTTTTATCATTAAAATATAACTTTAATAATTTCCATTCTTTCGCTAATGTAATTCCATATTTTAAAAATTCATCTTTAAGACTCATTATTTTATCAATATCTTCTTTTAAAATATGAATATCGGCATCATCATCCCATTCAATCATATCATGGTGTCTAACAGCGCCTAATAATGTACCATATCCAATTGTATAATAAATATTATGTGAATTAAAAATCTTATCCATTACTTTTAGTCCATGTAATATATCTTTTTTGATATATTTTGGTTGCGCGTAAACATTTGTATAAGATTTCTTTGTTTTATAAAAATATAGTACAGTACAAATAATTAAAAATAAATAAACTAATTTCATATTATAATAAATAACATATTTTTTATTTATAATATAAATTAAAAGAACTATAGATTTACTACCATTTGCATGTTTACTTTGCAGAAATTCTAATTATTCTAATTATTTTAGTTCTTTAGCTACTATCTTCTTGATATCTTCTTCACTTAATGATTTATATTTATATTTATTATAATATTTTTTAGTTTTCTTTAATTGGTTTGTAATATCTTTTAAATTAGTAAAATTCCATAGATAATTATAATTCCAAAACTCTTCACCATTATCTATTAAACTCGTAAAATATTTTTTATTGCTTGATATATCTTTTATTAATCGCCCATTTCTTCTCGAAAATAATGTTTCAGAATTAACATCTAAATAAACTTTATGTTTAGATTGAATATTAATATGAAAGTCGTCAAACATAAAAAAATGACCAACTAATAAGTATTTTTCTTTTTGCTTATGAAGTTTTTCAAATTTATTAATAACGTAATTAGTATATTTTTGTTCATATTCTTTTTCTAAAGTTGTTTGTGTTTTTGATTTCGGTCCATCAGCTTTAAACTTTGATAATTTTTCTATAATCTTAATATTCTCTTCGATTGGTTTCTCTATAAAACTATCTTTTAATTGATCTGTATCAATCACCTTTAAATTTGGATATAATGATTTAAATTGTTTACCCAAATGTGTTTTACCTGACCCGGGCGCACCTCCTATGTGCATTATAACAACCATTTATATAATCTAGATTTAAAAATATTAATGCGTTAATTCATTTTGTGAAAACACTCATATAAATTAACGCATTAATATTTTTATATAAAAAATTATTAAAATTAATTGGTTTAAAAGTTAGAAGGAATCTAATACTATAATATAATGAAATTATTTGATTATAAATTTCTAATCTTACTTGGATTAACACTAGTTGTTTATTTTATGTTTAGAGAAATTATTGATTTGAGAAAAAAAATAAATACTTTAGAACAAAGTGTTGATAATATAAACAAAAAAATGATAACTAATACCTCAAACAAAGTTTTATCAAATCAATCTGAAGAAAAATCTATTTTTCAAATCCCATTACCAGGACCAATACAGGGAACAGGAACAGGCACACTACCAAGACAAAATCAAGAAACAAATTCGGGATCAAATATTGAAGTAGTACTTGGAAAACCTATATTTCAAATTCCATTGCCAACAATAAATGAAGATCCTCGTGTGTATGAAATTGACTCGGACGATGAAGAAGTATTAATTACAGGTGAAAATGTAGCGATTTATTCAAATGATAATGAAGAAGATGTTATTGATAATTACAGTCTTGATGATAGTTCCGATATTGAAACACCAGATGATAATAAAAAAAATACATTATTGACCAATACAGATGAATGTAATGACGATCAAATTGTTGTTAGTTCAGAAATAACAATTCCAAATACTTTAAACTTTGAGACTTGTGATATTGAATATGTAGATCATATAAATACAAATAATGATAATACATCAATCATACATACAGATACTCGTACAGTACATGATTTAATGAAGCGTAAATTAAGTGAATTACAATGTATTGCAGAATCATTAAGTATAGAATTAATTAATAATGGCAAGAAAAAAACTAAAAGTGATCTCTCAAATGAAATTGTTAATCACAATTGCGCGAATACCAATAATAATTAATTACATAATTGGTACTTGTATTGGATATATTTTTTTTATAATATTTCAATAATTGGATTATATTATAAAAACTATTTAAAAATTATAAAAATAAATATAACCTTGTTAATTTTAAATATCTCTTATAATATATAAATGGATAACCGTTATTATAAATATGGATGCCCTCCTTTAATGTCAGATGGTCGTTTTTTAACTAGTTGGGTTGATAGCGATGTTTTAAATCAATACATTAGACATGTTAATAAAATTAAATCTTCAAATGACTACCGAATTTTCTTACAAAAAAATGGAAACACTATTATTAATAGAGAAAGAGCTTTCTTAATAAAGAAAAATACATGCGCTATAGGTGGTAAATGCCCAAAAGTAGGATGTAATAAATCTGAATAAATAAGTGTATACAAGTACTATAATTACGACTACGAATTTTCATATAACAAGTTTCTGGTTATATTTTTATGATATTTTTGCTACACAAATATATAATAAATTAATATTTAATTATTAATTTATTATATGTCAAATTAATCGTACGTCGTGTTTTATTTAATGAAACTATTTTACTTAACTAAAACAACTGTTAAATAATACATGTAGAAATTAAGTTGATATTATTTCTAGTTTTACCATCACATTAAAAGAATTAGATAAATTATTTCCGATTTTTAATTGAAAGCTACCGCCAGATATGTTCGGTATCGATGTAATAACTATTTCGCCTGGATTTCCATCTGAACTCTTTGCTAGTTCAATATCTTTTTTTGATATAACTATCATATTTGTTTCGGGGGTCGACGCTGAATCGTAGAAATGATATGAACCCTCGATTTTAACATGAAGATGTTTATTGGTATTGGTACCAGATATCATTATATATCCTGTAAATATAATATCAGGTACATTTATTTCGTATGTATCTAGAAGATCAAAATCAACATAAGATGTAGACACCGAGAATGCAGGTATAAGTTTTTGTTGATAATATATTCGTGATTGTGGTGATATAGTTCCTGTTTTAGCTAGTTCATTTTTAATAATAATTGATGGATAGCTCTGGGATTTTGGTCCTAATACTACAAGTCTTGAGTCCATTTCGATTCTATCTGTTACTGAATCAGTTGAATCTATAAGTATATTAGATTTAATAGTTCCTGATTGGTTGTGTTGTATTTTAAATGTATTTTGACCGCCAAATATTAAATTAGCGTCACCATTTCCATTATTCAAAAAATTTAAACTTTTAAAAGTTGAATTTGCTGTTGAACCAATTTGAAAATATTCTATAGGATTAGAAGTATTACTCTTAAAATGTATATTTGTGCTAGCTAAAATATTTGCATCATCAATTGTAAAATTAATTGATTTTTTAATATCAATACGGATATCATTCAAGTTTAAAGTAAAATAATTATCTTCAGAGCCATTTTGCTTTGTTAAATAAAAATTTAAATCTTTATTCACACCTGATATTATATTACCACCGTGTAATGTTATATTATGTGATTCAATATTTACATAAAATGAACTACTCTCATTTGCTATATTATTTAATGAATTAACATATGTCTGTTCTTCTAAAGTGATTTGATTTTCAGTTGTTTTTGCAGTATCAAAATCATAATCTGATATTATATATGAAAAACGAACACTTGATTTATTAGATTCAAATCTTTTTGAATCAACCTGTTTAACATCAAATTTATTTGCTGAAAATATACCATATGGTATTGATAACATACCAATCTTATCTACAGTACTTCCTGCACCCAAATAGTCATCTTTTTTTGGGAAATATAAACCATTCACAAAATTATCGTCACTATCATTACCAGCACCTATGCTAATACAATTATCTTTTATTATTAATTGGTCTGTTTCAATATTCGTTTTTATACCTGTTACATTTAACGAACCTTTTATATCAACTACATAATCTTCGTCTATTAGATCACTTGAACTAAATAACATTTTGCCTTCCATGCGAATATCTTTTAAAAAACGAATATAACTTCCGGCTGTTGTTATCGTATTTACATTTAAATTTTCTACAGTTGTACTTGCACCTGTCGCATTTTCTAAATTTATTTCCACATTGTCAAAATTAACATCCCCAGATTCTATCCCCTCATTTAGAACCGCTGAAATTAAACTTGCAGGAATTGTTGTTGCTATTATATCACCGCTATTAATAACTCGTGATTTCATTGTATGAATAATAGGAGGGGGTCCGTATTTATATGATGAATTATACATTATTACTATATCTAAACTAAATGGTTTTAAGTAAATATCAAAAAAACATTAATATTTTATCTCAATCTTAAATATATGTCAAATAGATTTATCAATAGAGAATTTACAAATTATAGAGATATTGTACAAATAGACAAAAATAAAATAGCATTATTGTTCATGTCAGTTACTGACATGGATACAAATGAGTTAAGAAATATTGCAACGATGCATCAGTTACCATTAGGTGTTGTTGACGAACTTGGAGATACGTTAATTCATAAAGTAATTAGCAATGATACAGTTGAAAAGAATGAAAATAATAGATTGAATATTATTAAATTTTTAGTTAGTAATAATGTTAACCCAGATTCACCAAATAAAGATAATATTACACCTTTGCATTTAGCATGTTTAAAACAATATCCTACTATTATCGAATATTTACTGGAAATTAAAGTAAACCCTAATTTTAAAGATAATCTTGGAAATACACCGTTTCATTATTATCTTAACGGTCAAATTAAACCATATAAACCAGTCTATATTAATGATTTAATACAAGATAATTGTACATATAAAACAGAAGCTGGTGATGTTTCAATGAATAAGATTGAATCGGCAATTTGGGCAGATATTAGCGATAATAGTGGTATAAAAGCAATTCATAAAACTATTATTAAATCATTTGTTACAACAGACGAGTTAGGAAATGTTATATCAGACTATTACACAAAAACAAATGACTCTAATTCAGTTGATGATTTAAAGAAATATAAAGATGTCCTAGCGCCATTATATAATAAAATTCAAACAATTATAAGTGGCAAATGGGGTGAATTTAGAAAAATAGATAATATTAAGATTGACTATAACAATAAAACAATTATAAAAGATTTTACAAGTGTTAAAGATAAATGTCAAGAAAATATAAATAGTAGTATTGATTCTATTATTTCTGAAATTAATAAGATAAATGTAGAAGAAAAAGACCCAGATGATTATTATATATATAACAAAAGAGATATTACCGACAAATATGTTAATGTTAATGCTATTGATCATAACGATGATATATTCCATAATAAAAATCTAGAGAACTCTAATATTGATAAACTACCCGCATGTATAGATTCTGCAGATAATTATATTAACTACGATAATAAATTATTTATTGGGGGTGCTAGAACGATAAATATTGATTATGATATTACAGAAGACATACGCTTATATTTTGAAGCGAATAATGAAGATAATATATTTTCACAGGTGTGTTTGAACAACATATGTAGGAATGACGAGTGCACCCATTTGAGTAAATATATTTCAAAAGAATTATATAATATAACAGTTCCAGATTATGATTATACTAAAATTAATGATGTTGACGAAAAAATAATTTATAGAAATACCGATATAGTACAAGAGAATAATCTATCACCCATTGCTGGAATATATAATTTGATGATGAATACTACTCAGAATCCTAGTATTAGTGACAGTAGACTTGATGTACAACTGCCAATATATGCATTATATTATGTAGCAGGTAGTATTAATAATACATATGATAAAAGATTATCTTTAACTCAGTCAATGAAAACATCATTAATACACATTATTTATCGACAAACGAGTGACCCGATTAAACGATTAACTTATTGGATATATATATTATTCTCAACTGATTCATTTGATATATTATATACATATGTTACAGCTATTCAAGATAATAGCATACCTACTTTTACAAATAATAATAAAGCATCTGTATTAGCCAATTTTTGTTATCAAATATTTACTAACCCGGATGCCCCTATTATAGAATCCCTTAAAACAGAAATTAAGAAGATAACAGGGAATGTAGAATATATTAATAAAAGAGAATGGTTAATTTACGCAATGACTAAAGTATACGACTCCATGCAACAGAAACCAATTGAAAATCATATTATTGATACTATTTTTATTATTAGAAAAACACAAGAGAAAAAAGAGATTGTATATATTAACAATATTATTAACATTTATTTAAAAAATTTAGATTTAATTTATCAACATGATGATACTACTAGAGTATTGGTATCCGAAACACCCGATATATACAATATTATGACCAAAATAATAATTAATAATGATTTTACTGGATCAGACGAACGTCAAATATATGGTGATAAGTTCAAATGGGTATATAACTTGGAAAATAATATATTACCCAGTAGAAGATTTATATATTTACAAATTAGTAGTATAACTGATGATACTGATGGAAAAGAAATAGATTATTTATTAAAAAAATTTACTGAATCATATTTACTAGGATTGAATTTTATATCATGTTTCCCAAAAGTTAATCATCCAAATTTATCATTAAGCATTGACGATTCAAATGAAGACAATAGAACATATAAAATATTCAATAATTCATTTGAATTTCAAATAAATAGAAAGGTTATACCATTTTTAGGGTTTATCGGAAATAATACTGATATTCCAAATAATACAAGAGACATGTTTATTTCCGATATTGAAAAGGATTATTTTGATGTAAATATAAATAATGAGAAATCTGAATATAGACCATCCTCACGATATGGGATAACCCAACTTTTTGATGATATGAATATAAACATATACGAATTATTTAATACTGTAATTGGTGTTAATCAAAATATCAAGTTAAAATTAACTGATGTACTTGAATCGTATAAAACAAGAACTACAAGTAATAATTTAACAAAACTTGTCCCAATCATATATCCAATTTTATTAAATTTAAATAGTATACTTACAGAACTAACAAATATTAAAGTTACAAAAATGTTAAATCTAACAAATGTAATAGATACATTTGTAAAAGAAATAAATAGTATTAATTCCAACTACTTTATCAACTATTATTTAAATACTAAAACAGAAAATGTAACAATACCATCATTCTTTTATTATAAAATTCCGACAGATAAATCACAAGAGAAATCAATAATATTTGATGATAGTTACAATTCATTAGAATTATTAGATGATTATACAAATCTTAATAATAGTGCAAATGAATTTGTAATTTCAGAAGAGGGGGTTGAAATGACTAATTATAAGGCTTTATTAAAAGATCAAAGTGATTTTGGAATAATGTCAATAACCCCATTTAATAATAGTTATATAAAATCAATCTTAAATAAAGAAAAATATATAAAATCCAATACAATCAAAAAATATATGAAAATAAGTAAGAGAGCAAAACTACCACCATCACTTGAATTTAATGAATTTTATAAAATGATGGTTTTAGATTTAATACAAAAAGATGTTGTTAGTGATATAGACATTTCTGATATGATCAAAGGACGAAACAAACTTTTTAAAATAGATGGTAATAATGAAGAATTGGGATATAAATTTACAAAAGCACAAATAACTGAAATAGTAATATCTAGATATTTCAAATGGTTAATTGACAATACAGTATCAAAGATATTAAAAAAATTTATGAATATACCTGAAAATGATCTATATAATGTATCTCATATATTTAAAGATACCCCGTTTGTATTATCATTAAGTAAAATTCCGTCTGACTATCCTAAGTTTGATCGTAATCCTAATCCAAGTCAGTTCTTAAGTTTTTATAGAATAAATGAGAAAGAAGAGATACAATCTGACGATTTTATATTATATTCAAATGATTATACAAGTAACACATTAAACAAGATATTTTATAAATTTATATTGGATAAGGATATTATGATTAATATGTTAAAAAATAATGCACATACATATTTAACAAATAATGAGAATAAAACAGCAATTTATTCGGTATTAAGAAACTATTATTATCCGATTTTTACTAAAATTAACACAGAAATATCTTATAACTTTACAAAGAATATTGGAACAAATATAGAGTATCCAACAAAATATATATTAGATGAGTTAAAGAATCATAGTAGTAAATTATTAAATGACAAGTCAAATAATTCGGATATACTCAAATCATTTAGTTTTAATCAATATAACCAAATTAAAGTATTAATAACAAGTGATCCAGAATTTGGAAATAATATATTAAGGAACAGTGAATTGTCGTATAGTATTGTTGGTTATATGACTAATATGTATTTATCCAGAACCATTTTTTATGATCCAACTAATATAGATTCTATACTTGAAACAAATAGTATTACAGATCCAAGTCTTAATAATTTTCCTTTTTCTGATGCACGACAAAATATTAATCAAAACGACTTTGCAAATGTTCTCAAGGAAGTTAAAGATGACCTGCAAAAGTCTAAACATATAATAGAAACTGATATAGATAAACTGGAAAAGAATAAAAAATCTAGAAATATACCAATAAATATACGAAACCAATTTGATGTAGACATAAATAGATTAAATGATAATAGAATTGAAATAAATAGACAAATTAAATTAGTAAATGTCCAAATACATACTAGAGGAGTATCCAAGAAAATAAAAAAGAACTCTTCATCAGAATCTGATATAATCAAATATTATGATAGTTTTATTAATAATAATAATGATAATAGAGGTTCATACATGATGTTATGGGATGCATATTTAAACCAACCCAATGAATATGCAGATGAAAGTATGAATTTCATATTATTAAATACAACCAAGCGGATTAATAATGACATATCAAATGTATCTTTTCGAACAATCAATTCTGATAATATTAATGATATGTATAAAAATGGACGATTCTATCACACATGCTCTAAATATATAGAACCTTATTTTAAACAAGAAAAGTTTTTAGAAAATAACGACACATTAGATTTTGTTAATAATTTATTAATACATATGACTCAAAATGTAATATGTTTCGGGTTTGAGGTTGCAATTAAAAAGTGTTTATTTAACTATTTTTTTAATAAACATAAAGGTGAAAATATGGATGTAACAATAAATAGGGTTGGTGTGATGTTTAATCAATCAATGAGAAAAGACGGCGAAGATATGCTCACAATATTATATAATAGTATTGCTAATAAATTAGTTTTAAATTCGGTAAAGTTATTCAAAAATAAAAAAGAACAAGTTATATATTCCGAAGTATCAACTAGAGAAATTTTATCTGAATACATCAATCTATTCACACTAGATGGGGCATTAAAAGATAATTCATATGTTTATAAAAATCTGAATGTTATAGTAAATTATTTTGATAAGATAGCAACAAAAATGATATATAATTGGCAAGTAACAATTGAAAATTATTTTCGTTTTGTAATAAATCAATCGAGAATAATCAAGACACTATTAGCATTACACAAATAAAATTATTAAATATTTCGTCCAATCATATCAATCATCTCTTTATGATAACCAGTATCATTTGAAAATTTAGCAACACCTCTTGGTTTGGAAATTAATTCCCATACTCTAATTGTAAAACTAAAGTCTGTATTTTCAAAATTAATAATATTACCTTGTGGATCTGTTATTTTAATATTTAATTCACTAATAGTCGGTATAGGTATATCAAATTCAATTGGACTATTAACAAAACTATTATATATAATATCTCCTTGTGACCCAGCTAATAATATTTTAGCAAAACAACTTTCAAGACCATTATTTAGAATAACTGATTCAAAATTATTTAGATATAATAACCAATAATTATTTTTACCTGCAAATTGTAGAATGTTACTAATAGATGATTTATTTCCAACAGTATCTAAATCATTTGGATAAACATAACTGTCAGTATTACTAATAACCGAACTAAATGGTGTTACTGAATAGATATCACCTGGATTGCTAAAACCTAATATTTCACCTATTGTATTCTGTTTATTAAATAAGAATCTAACTTTTGATGTTGTTCTAATCTTTAAACTAGAACCACCCTTTTGACCAGATGTACTTGTTATTTTATTGAAAGGTAATAAGATGATAGAATATGTTTGATCTGTCTTATTAATTTTATATACTTGATGTATAGAATTAATTGATGCTTTAGGTATTTCACCAATAGTTTCTGAATTAGATATAGTAATAAAATCTGTCGTTTCGACAAAATTATTTGGATGTTTAATATCAAGTTGAAAATATTGTTTATTGTCAATAATAACTGTACTTTCAGTAATCGAATTTGGTAAAACTGTCTGAGAAAATGCTTTAATTTCCAACCTATTTGTAAATGTATTAAGTATCACTTCAAAATTATTATATATTCTATTCTCGGGTGTTGATGTTATTCGTTCTACGTTATTTAAGTATGTAGATACAGTTTCAATTAAGTTTGCCGCACTATAGTTACCTGATGGAATAGCTATTTCATATATTTTATCACCGTCATCTAAATGTTGCCAATATAATTTATTATTAATCCCATCTTTGATAACATAATCAGTAAACGTAAATTCAGAACTAACTAATTCTATTCTAACAACATTTGTAAAATTATTTCGTAGATTAATAGAAAATTCACCAGCATTAGGGAAACCAGATATTGTTTTTAAAATTTTAAACATACTAATTTTAGAACCACCTAGTTCACCTGCAGAGTATGCTTTTGATTTAGTATATATATATATATAATCATTTTCAATATTAGCAACTTCATGTTTTCCTTGTTTTTTATCATAATTAATTGGATAATCTGCATTTATAAAATTTAAAGGAATCCCATTAATAGATGTTAAGTGAATATTATAAACATGATTAATCTTATACAGGTCCAAATTATTATTAGAAATAAAATTAAAATCTAATTTTACAAATAAGAAATTATTATAGATATAGTCATCTTGTAAATTAGTATCTATATTGGGCGTAATTGAACTTTTTAGTTTTTCTAAAATATTTGTTGACATATTAAAATTTTCATCTAATATATCTTGAAACGTAATTACTTTTTTCAAACCAATTAACATATTTATTGGAATAGAACCATAAAATTTGGTATCTGCATCTACATTACTGTCTAATTCTGTTAACAACTTTATATCAATCTCCAAGTTATCAATATATGATTTGTAATCTTTTGGTACACTATGAATAATCTTTATTATCAAATAATTAAATGAATTAAACATGAATAATGAATTTAATATTGTTTTATTTATACTTTCTACATTTGTTATTGTAACAAAATCACCAATATTCAAATTATGATTAGGATAATTAAACTTTAATAAGTTTGAACCTTTTTTTGTTATAATTGGGTTATCTGGTAAAAAAACAGTATTGGTTTCATTTATATTCTTTGGTTGAGTATTTCTATAATTAGAATCAATATTTAATAACGACACCTTTATTTGATCTTCTTTTAGATTATTTTTGATATCTTCATGTTTTTTAATATATTCAGATAATTTTTCTTTATCCTTAATCAATTCTTCTATATTATAATTTGATATTTCCATTAAATAATATATCAAAGTATATTTTAAACTAAAATTTAATTTAACTCATGAATAAATACATAATATGTTATAAATAGTATTAATAATACTATAATGTATCCACATGTTACTAATTTCCATCTACGTTTTAACCAATCCTTAAAATCATCATCTGTTGCTAAAGCAAATATTTTCTCTTTAATATCGCCGTATAATAGATTATATTTTATATGCTGATAATATATATCTTTTAATTCAGCTACAGATATTTCCTTAGTAGTTGAAAATTCATAAGATAATTTATTTAATTGATTTTTAAAACTACTAGAATTAATTTGTTCATTTAATATTTTTTTTATTGATTGAATATCTTTAATATTTAGATGTCTCGAAATATTCATTGCAATATTATCAACATTATTATTTAACGCTTTTAGTATTATATCTGAATTTAAATTATTACTATATTGGAATAGTCGTTTTTTATTATTATCAACTTTAATTCCGTCTTTTACAATTGTAATATTTGTTAAATATTCATTAATTATTTTCTTTGATACTGTTTCTATAATCTGTTCAAATACTTCATTATTACTCATAATATATCATTATTTTAGATAATATATTATTAAGTATATTACAAATTACATATTGTAGAATCTATAATATATATTGTGAAAAACATTTTCTTATTATTTGAAAATAAAAACTCTCTCTCAAAATAAAAGTATTAAATTAAGTCATTTTTCAAGTCATTTTTTAAGTCATTTTTAAGTCGTTTTTAATAAAATATAGTTTAGAAATAAAATCTATATTCTATATATATGGTAAATCATACTTGTAATCGATGCGGATACACTACATATAGAAAACAAAATTTAAAAACCCATTTACTAAAAAAATATACATGTCAGCCTCTAATAGATGAGACAAGCATATGTGATATATTAAAATTACATGGATTCGACGAGGAAGCTATTACATATGAAAATGTGAATGACTGTAAATCAAATGTAAACCTAAAATGTAAACCTATATATAAATCTAAGTTAAATATACATATAACTGAGTCTGACTCAAATATATGCCCTAATTGTAAAAAAATATTTTCATGTCGACAGGCTAAATACAAACACTTGAAGTATAATTGTAATATTCTTAAATTAACTGAAGAACAATTGAATGATAAAAATGAATTACAAAAAAATCATGATGCATTAGTTATACAGGTTGAAAAGCTTATGAATGAAGTAGCAATACTGAAAACTAAAAATATAAGTAATATTTCAAATAAAACTAATAATATAAATAAAGGAATTGTTAATAATATAGTAATAAATAATTATGGTTCAGAGAATATTGATTATATTACATTTAGTAGATTCGTTAAATTATTAGAAACCCCTTTATCTGCAATATCCAAATTAATCGAACTAAAATATTTTAATGAAAAACATCCAGAAAATCATAATATAAAGATTACAAACATTCATGATAAATTTGCTAAAATTTATAAAGATAAGAAATGGTTAGTAAGCAATAAAAAAGATATAATTCAAGAGCTAGTAGAAAATGGTTATGCGGATTTTGAAGAATTTAAAGATCTAAATGAAGAAGAATTAACTAATAAAATAAAAGAAAGATATAAAAAAATGGAAAAGTATTATACTGACAATTTTGGTGAATTATATAAACAAAGTGAAATGAGTATAATAAATGGAACAAATAAATCGGAATAATTATATTGTAAAATAGAACATATTTTACAAAATAAACTGAGTTTGAATTATATAAAGAAGATAATGATAAAGATTTCAACCCTGATTTAATCAATAAATATAATATACATGATAAACAATGGACTAATAACCATAGTCAATTATGTAAAGATACCGAATTGGTTATAATTAATCTAGTATTATTATAATTCTATATTACTTTCATCGAATTCATATAGTGGCTTACCTTCCATGATCTTATCTACTAAACCAACTTCAAGACACTTTTTTGAGTTCCACCATAGATCATGTTTTAGTATATCATCCAAAGCATTCTTGTTGATATCTGTTTTCCTTTTATAAATAGACTTGATTCTTTTCATTAATTCTTTTAGATTTATAATTTCGTCTTCTATCTCATCCATCTTACCCCATGCAGATGAGGATAGTTGATGAATTAACATGTAACTATTAGGATAAATAATTCTATAACTACACATTACAGATATTAATGTGGCAGCTGATGCAGCAGCACCCTCAATAATTGAAACAACTGGAACTGGTAAATTAATAATAGTATCAATAGTTGAGAATGATGCGAAAACACTTCCACCAAATGAATTGATATGTAAATAAATAAATTTATCTTTTTTCAATAGATTTTTACCATTATCAATTATACCTTGAGCAACTCTTTTTAATTCTAAATTTAGTCTCAAACAGGTTTTCTTTGAAACTGAACAATAGAAATAAATATGATTTTTATATGTTTCAATATTGATAGTATCATCTGTTCCTGATAGGGGATCTTTCTTTGCCTTCTTGTCTAGTGTAGATTCTTTAGACAATTCAATGTTCGAACAAATATTGTTATCTGAGCAAAGTTCTAGTTTCCTTTTTTTACATAAATTAGGTTCCATATAATTAAATTATAAAGTAGTACTTAAGTAATTTAGTCCTGGTAAACTATTACCTTCTAAGAATTCTAAACAAGCACCTCCAGCTGTAGACATATGATTATCTCTTGCCAAAAATATACTAATATCTTTCTGCGATACAAATTTATTTATTGCAGAAGTAGAGTCACCACCTCCTATAACAATTTTTGTATCTTTTTTAGAAATAAGTGTTTTTGCAATAGATTCTGTACCATAACTATATTCTTCCTTTTCAAATACACCCATTGGTCCATTCCATACTATAATATTATCACTTGATATATTATTTATAACATTGTTAAATAATGAGATTGTTTCTGACCCAATGTCTAATCCCATCATATCATCTGGAATATTATTATTTATTGTTAAACATTCAGATGATTTAATATTATCTGCAATAACCCAATCAATAGGCAATATTAACTTTACATTATATTTCTTTATTAGTATTTCGATACGATTAACACATTCTTCTGAATTACTATAATATAGTGTTTTCCCAATATTTAATTTATTTATTATTTTTAAGAACGAAAAAGCCATTGCACCACCTATTATTAAATTATCTATTTCTGGTATTAAGTTTTCAATTAATTTTATCTTATCGCTAATTTTATTTCCACCAACAATTAATGTTTTTCTATTTTTTTTTGAAATTACAGGTGATAAATGCTTTATTTCATCAACAAGTAAATTTCCTGCAATTTTATACTTTGAATTAACACCAACTATACTAGTATGACTTCTATGACAACAACTAAATGCTTCGTTCATATAAATATCAATGTATTTTGATAAATATTGACTCAATTCATTATTTGGTTTATAATTTTCTTCATCTTTAATAAATCTAATATTTTCTAACATTACTATTCCAGTAAAATTTGACAAATCAGTATTAGGAAAATAGTCAGTTAAAAAATGAATTTTTTTATTTAATTTTAATGATAAATAATTTTTAATTGGTAAAAGTGACAAACTAGCATTATAAATAGATGGGTCTGGTCTTCCTAGATGAGATACAATTATTATTAATTTTGGTTTTTTTAAAATTATTTCTTTTAATGTAGGTATCGTCATATCAATTCTAGTATGGTCAGATATGTTATTGTACACATCATTAATCGGAACATTATAATCAGTTCTAATCATTATAGTTTTATTTTTAAAATCTATATTTTTATGATCAGCGAGATTCATTATAAAGGTTTATATATAAATTTCTTTATACATATAATGGGTGATAAAAATAATGATAGATATACTGGAAAATGCATTCATGCTAGTTTGTTGCCAACCGACGAAAATGGACTACCTTGTTGTAGATGGTGTGGCAAAGGTGTTAAACCACCAAGAAGAACAATGTGTTCTCCAGAATGTGTTCATGAACTCCAATTAAGAACCAATGGTAGATATCTTAGAAACTGCGTGTATCTTAGAGATAAAGGAATATGTAATATATGTAACCAAGATACAAAGAAGATCGCAAGAGAAGCAATTAAATTAGATACTCCAGCAAGAGAAGTATTCTTACAAACTCATAATATCTCGATGAAGAGAAAAATATGGAAACAAAAACATGGCGGTGGACTATGGGATGCAGACCATATTATACCGGTTAAAAAAGGTGGCGGGCAATGTGGACTAGAAAATATTAGAACACTATGTATTAAGTGTCATAAATGTGTAACGAAGTCATTATACGATATTAAATAATATTAGTATTAATATTATGAATAAATTTTTATTGATACAAAAATTAAGTAAGAAGAATTTAATAACTGGTTATAAATCTTTAATTTCAAAAAATACAAATGATAATAAATATAAATTATTTATTTTAACTACTGCAATAACACGTCGTACTTTACACAACATATCATTTAATAATTATAAAAAGTTTATACCAACGAATATTCCAATATTATGGATAATTAATCTAGATTTTGTAAAATTTGATGATATAACAGATAATGCAGAATTAGAATTAGAAAAAACCAAGAATAATATTATTAATATGTTTATAGAGTTTGAGAATATAGATTTTAAATTTTTTGTTAACGAAAAAGGTAATTTTAATAAAGCTGTTCGTACCTTAACAGAGTATACAAGTATAACATTAACAGATAAATGTAACGGTATACTTTATCTTGAAGATGATTGGTTCTCAATCGAAGACTTTGATTTGAAAAAGTCTTTAAATTTGAATATTGATATAATAAAATTATATGATGATCACGATCCAAGAAAGAAAGCAAGTTTTCAACCATTACTAATTAAGCCATATATTTGGTACTTGATGTTTTATAAACAATTAAAAGCTAATAAAGATGAACTAAAAGACCCAGAAAAGATTTGTCAAATAACAAAAGAGATAACTGATTATAATATGTCTTTTATAATTAATAATAAATTTAAAGATATTGGACGAAATGAAGAATTAAATGATGATAATATGATTAGAGGATGGTATCAAAAATTAAAATCATCACAAGAAAATATATCTCTCAGTTACATTTATATAGATAAATTGTTACTATCAATTATTTATATCTTAAGTGAAAACAAAAAGATACAAGATAAACACTTGGAAGAAAAAATTATTAGTTATTTAAAAAATATTTTTATGAGTGAAATAATTAATAAGATACATAATAAATATAAATCTAATAAAGATAACTATTATAAACATTACACTCAATTTGCACAGTTTAATGGAACAAAAGAAACTAATTTAAAGTTAGTATACTATAATATTGATAAATTAATAGAAACTGGTGCATGATCGCTTCCCATAATATCTGTTAATATTTCAGATTTCTTTACCCAATTTATTATTTTTTCAGGAACCAAAAAATAATCAATTCTCCAGCCTTTGTTTTTACTTCTAGCATTATGCATATAAGTCCAAAAACTATATTCTTTACTATCTGGATTCAAATGTCTATATGTATCAATCATATTTGCCTCTTTTAAAAACTTGGTAAAACTATTTCTTTCTTCAATAGTGAATCCTGAATTTCGTTTATTATTTTTTGGATCATGTATGTCTATTTCTTGATGTGCAACATTTAAATCACCCGTTACTATTGTTGGTTTAGTTTTATTTAATTTTTTTACAAATGTTCTAAATGCATTATCCCATTCATTAACACGATAATCAAGTCTTTTTAGTTCTTGTCCCGAATTTGGTGTATAAACATGTAATATATAAAAGTCATCAAATTCGAGTGTAATAACTCTACCTTCTTGGTCAATTGAATTTGCACCTATACCATAAGTTACACTAATTGGTTTCTTTTTTGAGAAAATTGCGGTACCGCTATATCCGTTTTTTATTAAACATGGACTCCAATACCTATATTTATAACCTTTAATTTTTTCTTTGAGTTCTTTTTCAGTGTCAATAAATGGACAACTAATTTTGGTTTCACCAAAACATATAATATGTGGTTTTTTATCTTCAATCAAATTATATAGATCATCTTTCTTCATTGATGCTCTAATACCATTTAGATTCCAAGAAATTATTTTTAATTTCATTACTTTATTTATTGTAAGATTCTTTAAAACTGAATTTCAATATTTGTGTGGATAAAGTAAATTTAATATCTTTAATAGATTAAATGATTAATATTAAATTATGGAATAGAAATACAAATAAAGATAATAAATTATTAATATTATTAAAAGATTCATTTAATGTAACGAGTACTAGTAAATTAAATTTAGTAAATAATAAAACTTTAATAATAACTTTATTTATTAATAATATATTAGTAGGAACGGTATCAATGATGTCAAATGATGATTTACTAAAATATTTCGAAAGTAAAAACCAATCAATTGAAAGTTTAATGGGTGTTTATATTTTTAGAGCAGATAAAGGTATTTTTATATATAATTTAGCAGTTGATAAAAAATTTAGAAATAAAGGAATAGCTAAGAAATTATTAGAAATAGCAATGTATGTTGGTAAATTGAAAAAATTTAAATATTGCCAAGTTCATTGTGAGAATATTGTATCAGAAACCATCTTTAAAAATAGAGGATTTAATTTAGAAAATTCTTTTAGTAATAATAAGAAACAAAATGTTAAATTAATGTCATCGTGGTTATAAATAAAATTAATCTTTTGTAATGCCCATTCCATCAGCAGACCAAATAGTTGGTGGTAGTGCTCCAAAGTATATCTTTGAATTACCTGCAATTGCCTTGTGTCGTTCGTAGTCTAGATATTGTTCAGCTCCACCAAACAGAAATTGATTCGCCTTTGCTTCTTCAATCTTACGATAACTATCAGCATCAGACTTTGCTTTTTCCATCAGTAAATGTGATTGTGCTTCTTTCTCAGAAACTTTTCGTTTGCCTTCAGCTTCTACAACTGATCTATCAGAAATAGCTTGTGCTTCAATCATATCATTAATTGCTTCTTTTTCCTTTGTCTTTTTCTTTTCATCTTCTAACCTTTGTTGAATTTGTTGTTTAGAAATACCTTCATATGTTTGTGCTTGATCGTGTGGCAGTTTTGGCTTAGTCAATCGAACATAGTCAATTGTAATTCCTGTAGATAGTCTATCTTGTTCAGATTGTAAGAAATTTAAGAGCATATCATCTAATTGATCAAATTTTGTTACAAAAATATCATATGTATCTAGTTTAGAACAAATAACATTCATTTGATGTCTAACTTTACTTATAATTACTTTTTGATCATAATCAATTCCATATTTCTTAACAGTTTCATAAACACTTGAAGGATCAAGTGTATTTCCAATTTCAATTGACTCAATCCAATGAATTGAACCATCCTTTGCACCACATTGAACTCGTTGAGCAGAGTCATCCTGTGGTTTAGTTTCAATATAATCCATTCTAACATAAAATGGCCAAATATTTGGTCTCATAAATCCGGCGTCGCCTGGTACAAGAAGATTTTCATCATATTTTCCATTATATGATGAAAGTCCGCGATATCCTTCGTCAATCTTATAATAGATTGCAGTAGTGGGTACTATAATTATTAATGCGCATATTAGTTTTAGTAAATACATGCAAAATGAATAGTTATGATAATATGTTTTTTTTCAATTTTTATTATTACATTGCAACGCATTGTGATTATCTACGAGTCAACTATATTATTAATTTTATTTTATAAATTACATTTAAGAAAATATTAATATTTAACTTCAATAATGAGTTACTTATTATATCAAAATAATAATCTTGTAGGTGGTTTTGATGAATTAAACAGAGCAAAGGATATGGCACAGGGTATATTAAACAATGGATGGGCAAAAGACTTTACTATTATAAAATATAAGAAAAATTCGTGTATAAAAGAAGACACTATAGTTATTAAAAATAACGACGATGTTGAGATTGATATTAAGGATAGTATTGTTGTAGAAACTATACAGGATAAATCATATAAATCAGATATACAAAAAAAATTAAATTTATTAACTTTACAAAAAGACAAGTTAGATGAGAGTAAAACTAAATATGACATAGATTTAGAATTATATCACAATTTCAAGGCTAAATTAGAAGAAGATATAACTTTTAATATACCAGAGTTATTTGAGGGGAAATATAAGCTTTTTCATCAATTAGAAGTTCAAAATAATTTAAATTGGGAAACATTTGCATCGTTGTATAAAGAGGGTGATTTTCATGGAAATATGACAAGTGTGTTTGATATTACAACTGATTTTGAAACAAAATTTTTAACTAGTTTAGAATCTGATACTGATACTGATAGTTCTGACAACAGTGATGACGAATACGAATCAAATGGTATAAAAAAACTAATAGAAGTTATTAATTCATCGGATGATGAAAAATAGTATTTTAATAATTATTTTTGAATATAATATCTAGATTATGCTATATGTATAGACATGAAGATGCAGAAAAAATAACTTCAAATTTATCAAAAATTACTAACGATGCAGCTAAAGTTTTTCTAGATAACTATCAAGAACCAACCGCGAAAGTATATAATTCAGTTATGAGTGAAATAAAAAATTATATTAAGAAAAAAGGGTTAATTATCTATGGTGGTTATGCACAAAACTCATTAATCGGAGTTAAAAATAAAAATGATGAATTTTACAGTGAAATATCAAGGGCTGATCTAGAAATATATAGTCCTGATCCAATAGGAGATGCAATTGCTTTGACTGATATTTTACACGAGTTAGGTTACAAACATGTTGAGTGTAAAGAGGGTATGCATAATGAAACTTATAAAATATTTGTTGATTTCTTAAATTTTAGTGATATAAGTTTTATGGATCCATATATTTACAAGAATTGTCCATATATTATTGTGGATGGATTAAAAATGACTCATCCTCATTTTATGTTAGTTGATGCTTATCGTGTATATGCAGATCCAATGACATCATATTTTAGATTAGAAAAGACATTCACAAGATTTAGTACGGTATTAAAGCATTATCCATTTGATGTAAAAGCTGAATTCAATAAATTAAGTTATAAAAGAACTGATGGAAATGATCAAGTATTAAGATTTGTTAGAAAGCATATTATTCAAAATTCAAAGTTAATAGTAATTGGACACTATGCATTTAATTATTTAGTAAAGAAACTAGACGATAAGAATGCAATAGATTTTAATTATATTCAATTAGTTTCAACAGATTTTAAGAATGATTTTGATAAAATTAATAAGATTATAAAAGATGAATATAAGAATAAAGCATATTATACTAGATATAATCCTTTTTTCCAATTTTATGATGAACACGTCGAGTTTAGTTATAATGGTGCAGTTTTCTTAAAACTATATGGTAATAACAATAGGTGCATAGTTCATAATTATTCTGATAAAAAGAGAACATATTTTGCTACAGTATTACTAACAATATTGTATCTATTAGCTGATTATAATTATGCAGTTATAAATAAAAATAAGAGCGAAGAAATGAATTATATGTCATTAATTGTTAGATTATTTAAAATAAGAAACAAATATTTAGATAGTAGAAATTTATCTATATTGGATAAATCACCATTTCAGGAATTTACATTAAAATGTACTGGTACACCCGAAGAACCAATTAGAACATCGTTGTTACGCGGACTTGAAAAAATGAAATCAGGCAAAAGAATGAAATTCTCTTATCGTTCAACAGGAACTCCTGGAAAAGCACCAAATTTTAAATTTAGTAATTCATCTGGATTACCATTTAAAAAGCAAGTTAAATAGATCTGCATATAGGACATGATTCATTTTCATGTTTCCATATATCAAAACAACTAATATGAAATTTATGTCCACATTTTAGTTTTTTTAAAGAAAATTCATAGTCATCAGAAGAATCTAAACATATCATACATTGAGTTTTTTCATTCTTTTCTTTTAGATATGTTAATCTTTCTATGTCTGGTTTTTTAGGTGAAGGATAATTAGGCATATTATATATACCATCAGCTCCTAATGTTTCAGATAGTAAATTTCTATCAAGACGACGTGATAAATAACTCTGTCCTTTAACCATCATTGTCATAAGAGAGAAAAATCTAAATTCGTACTGCGTATTGTTATTTGAAGATAATACTATCCCAATAACACTATTATTTTTTGTAAATTCTTGTATGGTAAAATAATATTTACCAGCTTCTAAAAACTGCTCGTTAATATCATAGACATTAATATCAGTTGAGATAAATGCTTTCATTGATAATCCGGTTGTCCCCATTGTATATATTAATCTATATTTTTTAAAAACATTAATTAATGTTTTTAAATTATTGTTTTTCCCCCCATTTAATATATTATGTGATTAAATATTAGCTGGTTCGATACAATCATCTTTAGATAAACAACACGTTTGAAATAAAGATGCAGTTACCAAGTATGGGTCACAGTTTGAACTAGGTCTTCTATCTTCAAAATATCCACATTTATTAAATACAGTTTCATTCCCAATTCTAACAGATGCACCTCTATTTGCACGACCATGTGTAAATTTATCAAAACTAGATGTTTCGTGTTCACCTGTCATTCGAAGTTCATTTCCTGTCCCATATAGTTTCATATGAAGATCGTGATTTTGGGCAAGTTTGTCAATAGCCTCTTCAATTATTTTTAATCCATCTTTTTCTCTCATATCTTTTGTACTAAAGTTTGCATGGCATCCAGAACCATTCCAATCACCAGTTACTGGTTTAGGTTCAATGTCAATTACTATACCATGTTTCTCAGCAACCTTTAGTAGAATATATCTAGCAACCCACAAATGGTCACCAGCATTAATTCCTTCAACTGGACCAACTTGATACTCCCATTGTCCTGGTGCAACTTCAGCATTCATGCCAGATACTTGTATACCGGCTTTGATACATTTTTCTAAATGTTCTTCGGCAATTTCTCTTCCAAATGAATTTTCAGCACCTACACTACAATAATATTGTCCCTGTGGATTAGGCACACCATCTTCAGTAAATCCAAGTGGTTTGTTTGTTTTTGGATCAAACATAAAGTATTCTTGTTCTAGACCAAACCATGGTTCAGCTTGTAAATCTTTATTAAAAATACTTTCAGCATAAACTCTATAATTGTTATCAAGTGGTGTTTGTACATCAGATTTGTATGTATCACACATTACTAGATATCCATTTTCTTTGAACGGATCATTGAATAGTGCTCTTGGAATAATAACTACTTCAGAGTCTTTTCCGGTTGCTTGTTTTGTAGATGATCCATCATAATTCCAATTTGTTAAATTTTCCAATGTTACATTAGATGTAATAACTTTTGTTTTAGATCTAAGTTCTGATTCACCGCCAAGCCAGATATATTCAACAGTTTTAGACATTACAATATAAATTTATATCTGTTTAAATATGATTCAAAAGCAGAGCTTTTTATGATTATCTTATTTTTTGTCTACAATATGGACAGGTGTTCTTGTAAGTATACCATTTATTAATACAATTAATACAAAATATATGATTACACGGAAGTTTCCAATCAGAATCTGTTATTAAACAGATTGAACAGGTATCTTTGTGTGTAACCTTATAACCAGGTAATCTATTTTTATAAATTTTAACTTTATTATATACATATGAAAGACTAATATTTATAATCAGAAATATATTCCAAATATAAAATGTCAAGAATTGAAATTCAGGTTCGAACATCGCAAATAAATTAAGTATAGACACACCTAGTTTAAGAATAAAATCAGTAATTATTAATGAGTAATAAATAAAATTTAAAAAATATCTACTAACGAATCTATTTAAATTAATAAAATTAGAAATAAATATTGAAAAGTAACATATATTTATAAAGATTATTAGATTAATATTCATATTTATGTGATTTATATGTATAAAATTAGAACCATAATATTCATCATGTAATATTGACTGACTAAAACTAAAATGTAAAAATAATGTGACCAATAAAAGAGAGAAATGAATATATCTAAATAACATTCCATTATCATTTGATAAATCTATTTCAGAATTATAAGAATCCATAATATTAGTATATCACTACTAATCTTAAAGTATATTTTATTTTAATTTTATTTTCTATATAAACTTATATGAGTTCAACAAGTAAAATCATTAATTTAGAAGTAAATGGTAGAATATTTCCATCGTGGGTACTAAAGAATTTTAAAAAATTTACGTTACCTGAAATATTTACAAAAGATGGTGAAGATCCATGTAATGATAACTTACAAAGTGAGCAAACACTTACAGTGTATCAAAGATTCATCGGACAATTTCTAAATTATAGATCACCTTTTTCAGATTTATTAATATTTCATGGTGTAGGTTCAGGAAAAACAGTGTCCGCAATTAATGTATATAATGTATTATTTAATTTTACACCAAAATGGAATGTAATTATGCTTATTCCAGCCGCATTACGTAATGATCCATGGCTAAAAGATTTAAATGTATGGTTAGAAAAATCAGATAGAGATTTAAGAATGAAGAATATACAGTTTGTTCATTATGATTCACCGTATGCAGATAGAGATTTCTTAGAAAAAATAAAGAAAATTGATAGTTCTAAGGGTACTTTATATATATTTGATGAAGCACATAATTTTATTAGAAATGTATATAATAATATATCTTCTAAACAAGGTAAGCGTGCTCAAGTAATTTATGATTATATTCAACAAGAGAAAAAAGAAGAAAATAATATTAGAATATTAATGTTAACAGCTACACCCGTTGTTAATACACCATATGAATATGCATTATATTATAACTTGATGAGGCCCGGGTCATTTCCAGAAAGTGAAGCAATTTTTAATCAATTATATATTTCTACCACAAATTACCAATCATTAAATGATGAGACAAAAAATATGTTTCAAAGAAGAATAATGGGATTAACGTCATATTATATTGGTGCGACACCAGACAAGTTTGCACAAAAGACAATTCATTATAAACACATACCAATGAATAAATACTTTGAGGAAATATATAATCATTTTGAAGCAATTGAATTAGAAAAAGAGAGAATTAGTAAAATGATGTCAAGAGGTCAAGTTGGAGACCAGATGTCAACATACTCTTCTTATACTAGACAAGCATGTAATTTTGTGTTCCCTACAATTGGAACCAAATTAAATGGCGAAGAAAGACCTAGACCTGGTAAATTTAGAATTAAGGCAGATGATGCAAATGTGATAGATGAGGGTAAGAAGAAGGAAGAAACGGTTATATTAAAAAGAAGTAAAGAAGAAGTTCAAGAATATGTTAAAGCAATTACTGGTTATGTTAATACATTTATTGAACATTTAAAAGAACTACATCGTATGGATAAGGATAATAAACATACATTGCAAAATGATGTAGAAGATTTTTATAAGAAATTTGAAGGTAGTTTTACAAAATTTTCGAATGATTCTGGTAAAAAAAGTAAATTATTTGAAATGTTAAATATGTGTTCTCCGAAGTTTATACAAGTAATTTTTAATATATTTAAATCTGCAGGACCTGTATTAGTTTATAGTAATTATGTAGCAATGGAAGGTTTGCAAATTTTTAAAGTTTATCTTAGTTTCTTTGGGTTTATTCCTTTTGGTGATGATAAAGAGATTAATATAAACAACTTGAAAAATAAAAATACTAAAGATGGATTTAGATATATTGAATTTCATGGTGGTGTAGAAAAAGAATTAAGAGAGGAAAACAAAAAAATATTTAATAAATCCGAAAATAAATTCGGAGATATTATTAAAATTATTATGATTTCACCTGCAGGTACAGAAGGTATCAGTTTACGAAATACTAGACAAGTTCATATTATTGAACCATATTGGAATGAAGTTAGAATTGAACAAATTATTGGTAGAGCTATCAGAATTTGTTCTCATGCAGATATTCCACTTGATGATAGAAAAGTAGATGTTTTTAGATATAAAATGATTAGAACCAATAATAAAGAAACTACGGACGAAAGAATGGAATCTATTGCACGAAAAAAGAATAATTTATTAGTATCTTTTACTGATGCGGTAAAGGAAGTTGCTGTAGATTGTGATATATTTAAGTCTCATAATATGTTGGGTACTAAATATAAGTGTTTTAAATTTAATGAAAATTCATTATTTGAAAAACCAGTTGGTCCTGCATTTTCTCAAAAAATAGAGTATGATAAAAAAATGGACGATGGTTCTAATTCTAAAGATTCTTTCCGTCAAAAAATCAAAGTGATGAAAATAAAAGCTGTAAAAAGACTAGATGAAAATACTTATTCAGAAGCTAACAATTATTGGTATTTTAAAGATACAGGAATTGTTTATGATATAGAGAATGATTTCCCTGTAGGTAAGATAGAAATAAATAATGAAGGCAATCCAGTAAAAATCGATAATGAAACATATATTATAGATACTTTAATTGATATCCCTGAATTTAAAATTTACGAATAAATCTAGTTGCACCACGTTTTATATGTTTTAACTTTCTGGTTATAAGATTCTTTATCTTTTACATACAAATTAGCTGCTTCTCTATTAGCAGGCGATCTTGGATTTGGATCCATTAATAGAGATCTAATTGAGAGAAGAATTGTTCTAATATTTTGGGCGGGGCTCCATTCGCTCTGTAAAATATCAACACATATCGAACCACCCTTATAAACATTTGGATGATATATAGGTGATATAAACTTTACAGAAGGTGGTTTCATTGGATAAGAATCATTAAATTTTATTTCCAAGTCATAACTAGAATCTTCATATGGGGTATCCGTTGGTCCTTGCATAATTGCATTAAGTACTTTGATATTATCGGTAGTTATAATTCTAACACCGTCAATTTCTTCTTCTTTTAATTTTAATATTTCTTTAGTTAATCTAACTACTGTGAATGACATTAAAATATAATATATTATATCTTAATTACATACTGTTTCAATTTTTAGATAACAAATAGAGTATCTATATATACATTTGGTGAATCGAAAAGGTCTTTCATTTTGCAAAGCAAAAATCAAGAATTTACATGGCAAAGTTTTTTAAACCTTGAATATTTGATCCCATTCCTTGACCCATCATTGGTTGTTGCATTTGATCCATAGTTGGTTGTTGCATTTGACCCATCATTGGTTGTTGCATTTGATCCATAGTTGGTTGTTGCATTTGACCCATCATTGGTTGTTGCATTTGATCCATCATTGGTTGTTGCATTTGACCCATCATTGGTTGTTGCATTTGACCCATCATTGGTTGTTGGTTTGTTGAACTAACATGTGTTGGAGACAGTATATTATTATTAAATTGTTGGTTTTGTTCTCCTTGTTGAGTAAAGTTTTGTAAATTTTGAGCAACTTGTTGACTGGACATTAAATTATTTGCATTCATACCCATGTTTTGCATCATCGTATTATTATTACCTTGTTCATATGGGACTGAGTTATTAATTAACATTGGATCAACTTGACTTGGTGACATGATACCTTGACCCATACCTTGGCCCATACCTTGACCCATACCTTGCATCATAGGTTGTCCCATGGATTGTCCCATAGGTTGTCCCATAGGTTGTCCCATAGATTGTCCCATAGATTGTCCCATAGATTGTCCCATAGATTGATTCATAGATTGTCCCATATGTTGATTGCTATTTTTATATTGATTATATGCACCGTCTGTGTCTTCAGTACTATTTAATAATTGTCTCATTTCTTCAGTACTTGAAGTTATATTTTTATAAGATTGTTTTGAGTTTTTCTTAGAGTTTTTCTTAGAGTTTTTCTTAGAATTTTTCTTAGAATTATTAGTTTCTTTAGTTGATACTTTTCTACTTCCTTTAATAGTATTTTTAGGCATTATATAATTTAATTAGATATAATATTTTTATGAGTAAATAATATTAAATGAAATTTTTAAAAGGTTTTCCAATAATAATTTTAGTTCTTATTTTTTTTCTTACTTAGTTTTGTTTCAACTTTAATTTCTTTTAATGTATCTCTAAGTTTTTTATTCTCATCCTTAAGATTTTTAATTTCTTCCATATATACATTTCCTACCTCTTCAACTATCTCTTTTTTTAATTCTTGAAAAGACATCTTTTTGAAAAAAATACTATTTTTAATCTGTACTGACCAACTTAATGATCCATTCGATAATACAACGTATCCTTTTTCATTATCAAGTTTATTAAGAAATCCACCTAATCTAAATTGTTTATCACCTGTTTTTTCATTAATAGCAAAGTATCTTAAATGTGCATTTAATGAAACTGTAGTTATATCGTCTACTTTTTTGTATTCTTCTAATTTTTCTTTAATTTCTTCTGGGGATAGTTTATCCTGGTATGAATTAGTTGATTTTTGTTTATCAGTAGTTAATCTTTTAGTTTTGTATTGACTCATATATATTAATCTATATTTAAATTATTTTAAATTTTTTCATCTTTTATTAATTAATATTACTTTTTAATTTTTTTCTTTTCTTGCTTCATTTCTTTAAAAATATATAAACATATGCCTATTAAACAAAATGTAATTAATATATATTTCCAATTACTTGATGATCCTGATAGACCTTCTGGACCATCTAATAGTATACTTTCAGTAGATTCGTCAAAATTATTAGTTTCAATAGGTATTGTATGATTTAAATTAATTGGGTCATTGGAAAATTCTTCAGATGTGTTACTAATTATTTGACTAATACTTGATTCACTCGATTCACTTGACATATTAAAATTAACTAGATATAATTTATGATAATTAAACTAATATACTCAGATATAATTATATTAATTACTGTTCTTCTTGATATTTAGCTTAGATATGTGGTCAATAATTAGATTCCAATCATGTTTATCCATATCGTCTCTAAAATTAGTTTTAAGTTCGTCAATTGACTCGCGTGTAATCTTAGATATTAATTGGTCAGAATGAGTAAAATGTCTTCCAAATCCAATCTTATCTTCATTTTTAATTCGAATACATACTTCATCTCTTACCTTAGCTTCATCCAATTCTTTATTATTTTTTTGAATAGATGTTACTCTACCTAAATATACTTTACTTACTGTAGTAATAGGTGTTCCTTTCATCAATCTACCTGCTTTAACTTTAACACCAAATAACAGATCATCTGCACCTCCTTTCAGATAGACATGGTCCTTCAGAATATCTAATTCACATGGGAAAATTGCTTTGCCACTTTCTGAATTTGCTTTCTTTCTTTCATTAAGAAATGTTTCTTTTAATTTTTTATATTCATCCACTAAATGATATATAACAGTACTATGTAAGAATGTTATTTGTACATCCTTACATATATTCTTAAATTCTTCTTCTTGTTTCCCTGTAATAGGATTTGAATGAAAATATAATATAACTTTATTTTCTTTAAATTTTTCATCTTGAATCAATGCACTATATTTGTCAGCTACTTTTTTACTAAAAATAGATATTTCGCCTCTAATAATTGGTAAACTCTCAGTCTTTAGAATATTATACCCTGCATCTAATTCACCAATTGTTGGTGCAACTAGATATATACCAGATGTATCCCATTCAAATGATTTCCAAAATTTATTATATTCATTATTTGCTTTTTCAATTATCTCTTTTTCATTATTATCTATTTTAAAAATACTAGAACCAGCAATACACAACTCTAAATTAGAACCAATAATTCGAATACCTTGGGAAGCTCTAATAGATTTATTAGAAACCCATGTCACTTTATGTCTATCTTGTGCAAGTGGCGGTGGTGTAAATATATTTCTAATTGTAGATACTTTGATACCATCTTGTGTAGTTACAACAATTTTATCACCAATTGATATGGTTCCATTTGATAGAATTACGTCAAGTGCCCATCCTAATTTAGGATCTTGTACGGATTCCATTATTGTAGCATCTAGTTCTTCCTTGTATTTAATTTTACCACTCATCCAATTCTGAGATATATAAACTAGTAGAGATAAAAGGTCGGATATTCCTTCACCTGTTTGTGTAGATATAGGTACAATAGAATACGTGGTACTGGGTTTCTGATTATTAAAATAGAAAACGGCATCTAGATCGAGTTTAGAAAACTCATATTTCATATCTTCTAACATACTTTGAAAAATACTGGTAGTTGTTTCATCTTGTTCTTTTATAACTTTTCTAAAATTAGTTTCAGATGTTTTTTTCCATCCATGAATCATATCAATTTTGGTAGCAGCAATTACAAAAGGGACCTTTTTTTCTTTCAACATTTTAATAGATTCTTCGGTCTGTGGTTGAATCCCTTTATTTATATCAATAACTAGAATTGCAATATCGCATAAACTAGAACCTCTATCGCGCATTGATGAGAATGCACTATGTCCTGGCGTATCAACAATTAATATACCTGGAATATTTGGTTCAACTGCAAATTTTCCTTTTATACTTTTGGTTACTTCTCTTATATATTTAATAGGAACAAAAGATGAACCAATTGTTTGTGTAATACCACCAGCTTCACCTTGTTGGATTTTAGTTCCTCTAATTAAATCCATTAATGAAGTTTTTCCTGCGTCAACATGTCCCATAAAACTGACAACTGGTGATTTCAGATCTTTATTAATATTAATATTTTCATCTTTATTAATATTTTCATCACGTGGTTTATATTCGGCAGTTGACCCAGTTGTATATCTTTCTAATATTTGTTTCCGTGCCTCTATTGTTGATTTAGATATAATATTATTTTTAATTTTTTTAGTTTTGATCACTTTGTCTTCATCATTTGTTACATATGTAGAATTAATAATAGAATCATATTTTCCTACACTACGCGTCCTTTCTCTTTTAGGTGTAATTGGGTCTGTATTAGTATTTGACAAATTATTGGTTGTTCCTAATTTATCACTATTACTTTCATATGTAGAATTAATAATAGAATCATAAAACTTCGTTTTATTACTAAAAAGCTCTGCTTTTGAATCATATTTTCCTACACTACGCGTCCTTTCTCTTTTAGGTGTAATTGGATCTGTATTAGTATTTGACAAATTATTGGTTGTTCCTAATTTATCACTATTACTTTCATATGTAGAATTAATAATTGAATCATAAAACTTCGTTTTATTACTAAAAAGCTCTGCTTTTGAATCATATTTTCCTACACTTTGTGTCCTTTTTCTGACCGGAATGATAGTATCTTCGCAATTTTCTTGTATTATGGTATTATCAAGTTGTGGACATTTTTCTATACTAGATGTTCTTTCTCTAACCGGAATGATAGTATCTTCGCAATTTTCTTGTATTATGGTATTATCAAGTTGTGGACATTTTTCTATACTAAATGTTCTTTCTCTAATATTATTTTTATATTCCGTTGTTATACCACTAATTTGCGGACATTTAGTAGTTTCAACATTATTTACTTTATTATGTTTATTAGAATGCATACATATATAAAATATATAATAAATAAATATAAATCAATTTTTATTCTTAGAAATCATACTTTTATTCCAAATTACGTAGTATATTGTTATTTGCAAAGCAAACATATATAAAACTTATTTAAACTTAGTTTTATAATTGATATTAATAATGGAAACAATGACAGATATTTGTTTAATAAATCAAATGTTCAAAAATATTATTCTTTTTGAAAAGAAAGATGATATATTTTCATACAATATTGAAATGTGCGAAGATTATGATAATTTAAATTTATATAGATGTAATAAAAAACTGAGTAAAAGTATTGATAAAAATAATTTTATAAAACAATTATCTAAAATAGAAATTAGGAATTCTCTTTTTGACTCATATTTTAATATAACTAAAATAGAAACAATCTCGAAAACTAATTGGATAGAAAAAATAATATATAATAATCAAAATTATAACATTCAAATATTTGTAGTAGATGATGCTTCTATATTATGTTATTCGAATTTTGAACTAGATGATAATACAATTCAATATTCATGGATTAATAATCCTTTTACAAAAATACAAATTGATGAAGAAGATAATTTGATATTAGAAATTGCATTTGAAATATCAAACCAATATCAAAATGAGATTATTAGAAAATTTTTACAATGTTTGGATAAATTAGAATTAGCTTTGATTGTAGATTAAATTATTAAGAATGTGTTCTGACATATATCAAATGTGATAGGTGTAATTGTTCCAAATGTAAATTATACTGTATTTATTTCACGAAGTGAAAAGTTCGTTTTTTTATTTTGCTATATAAAAATTGATTAACGTATTATTACAAACAGTATATTAATTAATAAAATGGGAGTACCAGGATTCTTTCTATGGTTATGGAAAAAATATAAAAAAGACAATTTTGTCTTTAGTAAAAATAGTATCAACGATAAGCCAGATATAAATAAAGTTCTGATAGAAAAAATTAATTCTATTGATTATTTATTAATTGATGCAAACTGCTTAATTCATCCAATGTGTTTTAAAATATTAGCAGAAAATCCGGATTTTACAAATCAAAATTCATTGGAAAATAAGATGATCGAACGAGTATTAGAATATATCGATACATTAATTAATTACGTTGATCCAAAAAAAGGGATCTATTTAGCAATAGATGGTGTTGCACCAGTTGCTAAAATCAAACAACAGAGATATAGACGTTTCAAATCAGTACATGATAAAGTATTATTTGATAGAATAAAAGAAAAACATAATAAACCAATTTCAAAGTTTTGGAATAATTCAGCAATTACACCAGGAACAGACTTTATGGAAAGATTACATAATAGAATTTTGATTTGGGTAAAAACTAAAAAGCTTGAAGTTCATTATTCTTCATGCAAGACACCTGCAGAAGGTGAGCATAAATTATTACAATTTATAAGAGATAATTTGTCAAATAGTAAAGAGTTCAGTTATACAATGTATGGATTAGATGCGGATTTAATATTTTTATGTCTATCAACGAATTCACCAAATATGTATTTATTAAGAGAAGCAAATCAATTAGATAATAAGAATAAAACAGATGAATTAAACTTTGTTTCGATAGATATAATGAAAGATTTGATCATGCATACAATGGAGGATATTGCAGGTAGTTGCAATGATCAACTAAAACCAATCGATAATAAAAACCTAGATGAATTACATAGGTTAATTGATGTAAAATACACAAATAATGTAATTAATGATTTCATTTTTATTTGTTATCTATTAGGTAATGATTTTCTACCACATTTACCAGCATTAAATATTTATACAAATGGGTTAGATGTATTATTAGAAAAGTATGTTGAAATATTAAGTGAATATAATTTTGAAAAATTTATTATTGAACGGAATAAACCAAATGTAACAATTAATAACGCATTATTTTTTAAACTTATATCATATTTAGCTTCAGAAGAAAGTGAAACATTAAAAAATGAACATGTTACAAAAAGAAAATATAATAAATCTAGGTCAACTGACCCATATGATGTTGAAATGCATAGAATTGACAATGTATATTTTAAAGTAAGTGATCCAATTAAATTAGGTTCAGATGAATCTGAATTATGGAAGAAAAGATATTATGAATATCATTTTAATATTAATAACGAAGAGAATGAAACATATGTTGATAAATTAGTAGAAGAATATTTGAGAGGAATAATGTGGGTTACACATTATTATTTTGATAAATGTATATCTTGGAAATGGTATTTTCCTTATGATTATCCACCTTTCTTAGAAGATATCAATAATTATTTGGAAAAATCAAGCAAGTCCGACAACCCGTTTAATATGAATGATTTCAAATATGAATATGGTAGTCCACTAAAACCATTCAACCAATTACTATTAGTTTTACCACCTCAATCATCATATTTAATTCCAAAAGATTTAAGAAAAATAGTACATAATTCAAAATCAACACTTGCATTTATGTATCCACTACAAATAAAACAAGATTTTATAGGAAAACGTAAATATTGGATGGCACAGCCATTATTACCTTCTTTAGATATAGAATTAGTTAAATACGTATATCATAAATATGAGAAAAAATTATCAACAGATGAAAAGAATAGAAATAAGTTATTAGATGTATTTGTATTCAACAATTAATTTGATATATTTACTTTAAACGCAAAATAGTTCTATATTTTAATTTATATTAAACGAATTCTTTTAAACTTGATGATTTTTGTAATATGTATTTAAGAATTGATTTTAATGTAAATTAAAATATAGAATAAAGTAATTATGGATTCGAAATTTAATGAAAAAAAGTATAATAAGATCGCATTTAGAATAGAAACTATTCAAGATCTAGTAAAAGACAAAGATGTAGAATCAATTGTTGACTACAATATTAATAGTGAAGAACCTGACAGTGCTTCAGATGATATACGCCATTTATTACCTAAAAAATATTTAGATTTTAATACAACAATAAAACAATTAGGTGGCAAACTATTATATATTAAAAGTGGATCAACCGGACATACATTTAAAGGTGTGCATCCAATTGAAGATGTAGATAAACCAAATTATGCAGTGAAGGTAGTCGCTTATCCAAAAAAAGAAAATTATGGTGATTTATTTAATGTAAAGAGACCTGAGAATGCAGAATTATTAATGATAAAGTTATTATCATATTTTGTAAGAAACAATCAAACACCACATATTGTTTTACCAATGACAACATTTAATACAAGTATCAAACCATTTTTAAGTTTACCAAAAAATAATATTGTAAATAATAAAAAGTTTGATCAATTTATCAAACGTTATAAGAAAGGGGAGTACTATGAAAACGTGTCTGTATTAATATCAGAATGGGCAAATTCGGGTGATTTACTAGATTATATCCGTGCAAATTACAAAAAGTTTAAACTAAATCATTGGCGAACTTTATTTTTTCAGTTCTTATCTGTAATGTCTATAATTCAAGCAAAGTATCCAGGTTTTCGCCACAATGATTTGAAAGCAAATAATTTATTAGTAAATGAAATAGGAACAACTCATAATAATTCCAAATTTCAATATAAGATAAATGGACAATCATATGTTGTACCAAATATAGGGTTTCAAGTTAAATTATGGGATTATGACTTTGCATGTATACCTGGGTTAATTGAGAATAGTAAGGTAGATGCTGAATGGACTTCAAAAATAAATATTAATGCAGTAAAGAACCGATATTATGATATTCATTATTTTTTCAATACATTAACAAAGAAAGGATTCTTTCCCCAATTTTGGACTGAACCCGAGATTCCAAGTAAAATAAAAGAGTTTGTAAAAAGGATTGTACCTGAAAAATATCAGAAAGGTGAGTTTGTAAGTGAAAGGGGAAGAATATTAGTAAATGATGAATACTTAACACCAGATGAAATATTAAAAACAGACAAATTATTTAAAATAATGCGTGTAGAATAATAATCGGTCAATACATAACCGCATCTTAAAAACTGAAAAATTAATATAACAAAATCTTGAATTGGTTTTGTTATAATAAATATTTTAATTAAGAGTTCTTATAATTTAATTTTTTGACTAGTAACATTATCAGATGTTTTTTCATAGTCAGTTATAATATCATCAGGTATGAGAGAATTAACTGTATCTAATCCAAAATTCTCAATATTGTCTTCATAGTTGAAATTATACTTTGAGTAAGTTAATGGTTTTTCCAGAGTGATAGGTAATATTTTTTTACCCACTTCTTTAGTATTTTTAGTATCTTTAGTATCTTTAGTTGTATGATTAATAAGTATTGCCCTATTAATCTTAAAGACACCTGAATAGTTATTAAAGATTGTTTGGCTCATAAAAACATCATTCGGTTGGTCAAATCTAAATGTTAATTCTAATTGTATTTTAACTTTTCCAGCATTTTTATTATCAATTATATAGTCACCCGATACTTGGAATGGTTGTATTTCTAAGCAAATTTGATTTTTAAAATAATAAATATTATTTTCTAATTTAATATTTTTAATCTTTTTATCTAATTTATTATTTAAGAAAGTTAATAATAGTTTATTGTCTACCTCCCCAGATTTATATTTTTTTGTTGATGATGATGTAAGGTCATACATATTATGATTCGGTGTAATTAATGATTGTAAATATATATATAATGATTCTGCTTCACTTGTTCTTAAATTTTCAGAGTGATAACTAAAATCTTTTTGCGAGTCATATAGAAACGTAGGTGTATTAGATTTACCAGGATTAATATCTATTAGTCCATTTGATTTCCCGTCCGTACATTCGAATGGTTCAAAACATTCAAATATTTTTTCTTTAAGATTTTTAAATAAAGTTTTGATTGGTTCTAGAAATGAGTTCTTTGAAATTAAAAAAGCGATTCCTATTATTAAAATTATTAAAACAATTTTTTTATATTTTTTACTAATAATATTCATATTAATTTTTATTAGAAAAAAAGTTTTGATATTAACCGAGATTAATTATTCTATCTCCCCAATATAATTAGAACCATCTTCTTCATCCTCTTCTGTATTATCGTCTAAATCTAATGCATCATTTTCTTCTTGCATGTCGTATACCATATCATCATATTCTTCAGTTGTCATATTAGTTGGTATATCATCTATTTCTTGTGAATTTAATAGTTCTTCGTATGATCCAACAATTCTTAACGAGTCGTCCATATTAGGAGCATCAACAGATAAAAGTTCTTGAAATCTTCTAACCTTAACATTATCGACAGGTATGTAATATTGATCGAAATTATATTCAATTAGTCTAACAACAAGTAATGCAAGTGTAGATTTATTAACTTGTTGTTCATTATATTCTAAGAGTCTATTTAGATTATATATAAAGAAGAATAATAGTTTAGAGTCTAAATTATTAAGAGATTCAATAAATGTAGTATTTATATAATTGTTATTTGTATCGATTTTTAAAGTTTCAGGTAGTTCTTCTACATTAGTTTTATTTGATATATATTTCCAATGTTTGAATATAGATTTGCTTTTATCTTTATTTTTGACATTAAATTTTTTAATACTTTTAATAAATGTATTAATAATATCTTTCTCTTTTATACTATACATCGACTCTTCTTTTTTATTATTTTTTACTCTATAAATAATACTGATAGTTCTGTTGATTATTTGTTTTAAATTAATTACTCTCTTTCGAATTATCATGTCGACCAATACTGTATCATCTAGTTTTTTATACCTACTTTCAAAATCATCTTTATTTGTATAAGAACTAGATAATCCTAATAATAAAATTTTATCTCTAATAGACAATATGACTTTTAAGTATGAAGCACTTTTCTGTACAAATAATTTATTATTTTCCAAGTACCCTAAATATTGTTTAGAAATAGCATCATAATAAACAGTAACATTCTTTATTCTATCTTTATAGTAAAACACATCTTTATTGAATTGTTTATTATTCTTTTCAAAAACTATTTTATTTTCAGATTCAAATATTTTAAATCCTGATTTTGTATTTATACCTAAGTAGTCATGGTCTACAAAATAGTATGTATCTTTCAAATATATATCTACGTCATCTATTTTTATTTTTTTAGTTAATATTTTAATAATACTATCAATAAAATCATCTATATAATTAACTAATTTATTCTTAGTGTATGTATTGTATCTTTTTAAGAATTTTGTTATTATTTTCTTTGATTTACTACTATCTTTTTGTTGTTGACTAACATATTCTTGTGTATTTTTAATATTAATTAATTGTTTTTTATTATTTATATCACTCATATTTTTTTCAAATTTGTCTAAATCTTTTTGAGTATATGTGTACGTATCTGGGTTTATCTTACACTTTGAACATACATTGTCACTATCAAAATCATGTAACTCACCTGTTGTACAGTATTCATTTAATAACTTTCTATATTGTTCAAATTTTAACTGATTAATTACTGACTGATAATTATCCTCGGTCGAAAGCAACTTTTCCTTTTGTATTTTTTCATATTTTTGATTACATAAACTACAAATTAATTCATTATCCTTTACTGACCACTTGTGGAATTTACCATCAGGACAATTTGTTGTTACACTTAATTCATTATTAGGTAGTTTATTAGGATATCTACTAATTCTTTTTGTTTTGGTATCACAATATGATGGATTTAGATATAATGTAGTATCACTATCTTTCGACGAAATATCTTGATTGTTTTCTAAACTAATAAACTTAATTTTTTTGGTGACAAATGATACCTTCTGTGTAGTTTCATCTGTTTTAATATTTAAATTACTAGATTCTTCTAATGTATGTAAAATATCTTTATCATCAAATATGTGTTCAAGTTTAACACGTAGTCTAGTAGCAATAATTCCATATAAATAATTTTTTTCTTCTAAATAAATATCAGCTTCAAGTACACTATTAATTAAATCAAACATCGTATGAATTATAGTACTTTGAATTATAGTATTAAATTTTTCTTTTTCTTTAATATTCCATAGCCATACAAAATTACTGACCATAACGCATGAAAAGTAATAAATAACATAACAAAATAAAGGTAAATTAAGTGCTCTTATTTTTTCTTTTTGATTAATTCTAATATATAATTTACCAAATATTGATTCTTTTAACTTGCTAAATAAATAAAAATTACATCGTTTATCATCTTTTAAACTTAATATTTGACCGGCATTTAAATCTGTTATTATAATAAATAAAATATACGATAAAACATTATTATATTTAATAAGTTTATAGTAATCGGTATCTTCCGAACTAGTTAAAAAGATATCATCTGTAAGCTCAAAGAAGAAGAGATTACTTAATTCCGGAATAATACCGTATTTATTTAGGTATGTAGCTGCTCTATCCTTTGGTTGATTTCTTAAATAATCAGTATGAATTAACAGTAAATCAATTGCATCTTTTACAACCATTTTTCTTCTTAATTTAATAACAGGAACATTACCTATTAGATTATTTAAATTAACCATAAATGCTATTTTCTCAATATTTTTTTCTATATTACTAATAGTTCTTGTATATTTAGCATATTTAGGAATCTTCTTTAGTTCTTGTCCAACTGCTAAACTTGTTGTCATAAATGTATCTAATTCAGCAATATATGTACCCTCAAATACATATTTTTTTAAATCTAAGACTTCAGAACAACTCTTGCAAATAAATTCACTATTATCATTTTCTCTAACATATTGTTTAACAAAGTCAAATACAGTTTGACTAAATTCATCATTTTTTAACTTTGCTAATTTATTAATTTCCTTCCACTTTACGTAATGGAGACATATTGGCTCTATGCCTATATCGATAATTGTCTCTTCAGACATATCTTTAGATGAAACAATTATTATATTTTCATTTAGTTTAGGTATCTTGATTGATGGTAACTTTATAATATTACCAGATTTACCTGGTATAATATTATCTATTTCATCGTCAATTATTTCTTTTTCAATTAACTTGTTCATCAATGAATAATTTAATCCTCTATTTCTAATTTGTTTATCAAACTTAAAATCAATATATTTATTATTATATTTTTTCAAAATATTTTCGATATCGTAGTTACCAAGTTCTTTAAAACTGTCAATATATTTTATTAATTTATTTTCAACAGAGTTCGTATATGTTTTATATACTTCAATAATTAAATTAAATATACTAGAACTCATATTTAAATTCGATAAGTTTACATAATTATCTAATGAGGGTTTATCTTTTGATATATCAAATAACCAATAAAATAATACTCTCTTTTTCTTACTAAATGTATCTTTCATTATTTTTTGAAACCCTAAAAATCCATTATCAGTTTTTAATAATTTGGTTACATCTACTAAATTACTCTTGTTAAAACAATCTAATGATATTTTAGATGGATTCCATACAAATCCAACAATATTAATATCTAAATTGTCATTACCAACCCTAAATTCTATTTTATTATTCTTAGAATTTTTATGTGTTATATTTGTATATCTAATACATTTAGTTGGTTTTTCTGGTCTAAATTTAAATCCATCTTTGCTAAAATCTTTATAATTAACATATGCATATCTTCTAATATTTTCCAAGTCACCTAACAGGTCTAAATCTGATGTTTTTTCTGATTCTTCTAATTTTTGAATAATTTTGATTTCTTCAGTGTCATTATATAAAATTGCTTCTTTGTAATCTAGTGGTTTATAATATAGATTCTGTGCATCTAATTTTAATTTTGGATTCTTATCATATATACTCGAATGCATATTCTTAACTTTATTCATTTTATTAATAATATATTTTATTTTAGTAGCATCTCTTTCTTTAATATCATTATCTGCAACCAATGTATCAGAATCATATTTTTCGGAATCTTTATGGTATCTCAAAAAATCTTCAGTTATAGGAACCAATATACCATTTGAAATCAAATATTGGACATAATCCTTTGGTTCTTTAATATTTAATTCTTTTTCTATTTTATTTTCTTCAAGGTATTCATAAATCTCTTCAGCTAATCCACTTCTAATTTGTTGAAGACTTAAAAATTTCTGAATCAAAGTAAAATCAACTAATTTTGATTCTTTTGAATAGACAACCTCAATATACTTGTAATCACCTTCTAACTCTTCTTCTTGTTTTAAAATTCTAATAATATCCTCTTTTTCTTCTGATAAATATATAAATCTAAAAATAATAGTTTTTATTATATTATGCATATTTTCATTAATAAGAATGTATTCAATTATATAGTCTTCCCCTAAATTATTAACTATTTTAATAGTTGATTCAAACTTGACTGGATTATTTCCAAGAATAATTTTAATTTGCTCCATTGTTTTCCCAATTTTAATTACTGTTATCAGATTTTTTATGTCATTAAAAAATGAAACTAATTTTGCATTATTTTCACTATTAAAAAAGTTTTCAATATGATATGTATTGTATTTTTGATTCTTACTTGTTTCAATAATATTTGTTGTATAAAGATCACGCCCCTCTGTATACATATATGCAATTGATAGGTAAATATAAAATGCAATATATCTTTTGATAATATCAATAACAGTATTAAGATTATTTTTATTTGTTATAATTTCTAATATTGATTTTTCTATTACCCGTGTTTCCATAAATTCTTTGATTAAACTAATGATATAGTTTTGAATTGTTATAAAATTAATATCTTTCTTAAATTCTATAAAAGCTTTCTTTTCATTTAAAAAATTATAAAAATTATTTATTGTATTGTCAAATAGATCATCTAGCTTGTTAATATACATATATTATAATAGATGTGATAATTTAAATATAAAAACTTAAAACTTAAAATTTAAAATAAAACTTTAAAATAAAATTAAATTAACTTTAAATTTTTAGTTTAGCAATTCATATTTAAATTTTTTCTATTATTATTATATATAGAATATGTCCGATATTTTTATTAAAAGTGATATCAATGATTTGTTTAATACAATGACAAGTGAAAATATAGCATTACCACAATGGTTAAATATTGTAGATATAAGTAGTAACCCATCTGTTATGAGAAACATTGATACAGAAACATCTATTAATAGTTTTAGTTATAATAAACCATTATCTGCTACATCAATTAACAGCATGACATCTGAATTTAATCATGAACAACTTGGTGGAGATGGTGATTATACTGCTACATCTGAAAATTTTAATTTATTTAATACTGCAGCAAATGATAATGAAGATATTTTTATTAGCCAACTTGCAAATATAAATATAAATAACAATGCAACAACTAGCCCAGATGATATTAATAATCTTATTAATATGTTAACAACTGAAAAGAAAAACAATGATTTTGATACTGTTACTACAATTACTAATACTACTGTCTTAGAAAATCAATTAAGAAGTCTATTAGAACAAGCAGGTGGTGGAAAGAAATCTCAAGTTGGTGGCGCTAAGAAATCATCTAAGAAATCATCTAAGAAATCATCTAAGAAATCATCTAAGAAATCTGTTAAGAAAGCATCTAAGAAAGCTTCCAAGAAAGCATCTAAGAAATCATCTAAGAAAGCTTCCAAGAAATCTTCCAAGAAATCTTCTAAAGCTCAAGTTGGTGGTGCTAAAAAGGCTTCCAAGAAATCTTCCAAGAAAGCTGCCAAGAAATCTTCCAAGAAAGCTTCCAAGAAATCTTCCAAGAAGGCTTCTAAGAAATCTTCCAAGAAAGCTTCCAAGAAATCTTCCAAGAAAGCTTCCAAGAAATCTTCCAAGAAATCTTCCAAGAAAGCTGCCAAGAAATCTTCTAAGAAAGCATCCAAGAAAGTTGTTAAGAAAGCATCTAAGAAAGCATCTAAGAAAGCATCTAAGAAAGCATCTAAGAAATCATCCAAGAAATCATCCAAGAAATCATCTAAGAAATATACCAATGTAGATAACGAACCTTCTGTAGAAAAAAAGAAAAGAGCTGCTCCAGCTCATGCTGCATTACAAACAGAAATTATAAAAATGATAGTTGCTAAAGATGGAATTAATTATCCTTCAGCTATGGGAAAATTAAAAGAGTATGTTTCTAAAGCTTTAGGTAAACCATATGAAAAAGGTGGTGATATTACATATATTGATGCATTAAAGAAGACTAAAGCATATTTAAATAAATAAATAATTTAATATTTTATTTATCAAAACTTGTTTACACAAAGTAAATAATATTATAGTTTTGATAATTAAAACTCGATAAATCACGTAGATTTGCAAAGCAACATTATTTTATTCGTAGAAATTACGTAGTTAAATGATACTATATTATGTTATCTATTTTAAAATAGTCGGTTCGCCATCTCTTAATATCTCTAAAACTTGAGCTTCGCGTACTTCTGATCTTGTGCCAGTTGAACTATGTTTATAATCTGCAATATCAAAAGCTTTAGATACTCCAACATCAGTATACCATAAATCGCCTTGGCAAATAGAATTTATTCCTTTATTCATCTGTGGTGTATGTCCCACGAACATTTTTTTTACTTTATATATATCTTGAACAGGTGAAAGTAACTTTTGACAAGTTTTTTCAGAATCTTTTAAATTACCATATTGTCTATTCCATAATGGTGATATTTTAAAGAAATTTTTATTTATATCACCTTGATTTAGAATAGTTTTACCTTTAATTACGTCAGACCCAAATATATCTTGATAAAGTTCTGGATTTTCTAATTTATCCCAAAGATACAATGATAGTAATTTATTTAAATCTCCAATGTCTGAATATTTTTTAGCAATATCTTCAACGATTCCTGCATGTACAAATAAATGATCGCCGATAATTAATGCTAGTTTTCTTGTACATGCTAAAAATTCTGCCATTGGATTTCCAGGTTTGAATGCCCATTTTCTTGCATCCATTCCTTTTAAGTTTGATGGCATATTAGCTAACATTTTTTTATTTGCATCTCTATTTTCGAAATCTATAAAATTTTGATACGATACATATTCCATTCGACCAGTTGCATTCATTAATTCATGATTTCCTATTATACTATAAATTGCACCTCCTGCTTTAAGAGCCTGTGTGTGTAATTTTGTAAAAAATCGTAGAATTTTAATATCTGAATCTTCGTCATCGTTAATTGGTCTGTTACATGGTAATTCGCGACATCGATCAATTTGATCACCTATTTGAACAACTACAGTTTTTCCACCAATCCAATTTAACTCTATATCGATAACTTTAGCAATTTTAAGTGATTTAATTGTTTCTTTCCAATCACCGTGCAAATCACCTATTACAATAATTCTTTCAACAGCAGGTAATACATCTTTAGTGGATATATCCGAATATTTTGAACATTTTTCTTGGTATTGAAGTTTATAAATTTTTCTCAAGTCTTCCATTATTATTAAATATATTTTAAAATTTATACAATGTAAAAATTTTAAAATAGAAATGAATGTATTACAATAACTTAAGTTTATATTTTCTAATTAAATGATTTTCAAAAGTTCTTAATATATTTAATATAATAAAACTTATAACTACTAATATTAATATAGTAAAAAAAAATAGATCTGATTTATTATCCATTATTTATAACTGATAAAAAATTATTTTAATATGATGCAAATTCGTTTCCAGTATATCCCATTACAGAAGAGTCTACTTTAACTGCCTTTTCGGTTTCTTCAGGATTCATTTCCATCTCAGGGTTCATTTCCATCTCATGGTTCATTTCCATCTCATGGTTCATTTCCATCTCAGGGTTCATTTCCATCTCATGGTTCATTTCCATCTCAGGGTTCATTTCCATCTCATGGTTCATTTCCATCTCATGGTTCATTTCCATCTCATGGTTCATTTCCATCTCAGGGTTCATTTCCATCTCAGGGTTCATTTCCTCTTCTTCGCTTCTATATTCAGCATATTCATGATTATCATGTGTAGATTCTACTTCAGAAAATTCAACTTCTTCGTCATTTTCTTCGTCATTTTCTTCTTCATTATATTCTTCTTCATTATATTCTTCTTCATTATATTCTTCTTCACCCAAGTTATATTCTTCTTCACTCAAGTTATTTTCTTCTTCGCCCAAGTTATATTCTTCTTCACTGTTTTCTTCCTCGCTATATTCCATTTCGTGTCTAACATTTGATTCTTCTTGGGCAACTTTTTGGATTTTTCTTGTAGTTTCGTGGTATGATAGAGTTTGCATAGAGATGGCAATAGCAACTGCAGCAATAATAGCAACAGAAGTATTTCTAGAAGACATATATGCAACTAAAAATAAGATTACTAACTTAAAGATTTTATTACCAAATAATTTTGCAACTGATCTGGGAAGTTTTGGTGCTGCTAAACCAGCATATAATACTAAAAATAGACCAATGAGTGCATTGGCAATTTTGTTACTATATACGGTTTCTAATACACCACTGACGTTACGACTAATTTCATCAACTGTATTCATGAATATATAATAAATGATATTTTATATATTCTTAATATTTTAATTTGTTATATATTTTTAAAAGTTTAATTATACTATTATTTCTAAATATTTTTATATAAAATTGAATTATAGAGTTATTATATATATATATTAATTATAAAATGCAATCAAAAAAACATAAAACAATTTTAACGAAAGATGGTTACTTACTAGATAAAACTCAATTTACCAAAAAAGAATTAGATGATGTTAGAAAAGAGTTGACTGTTCAACCAAAAAATTCTTTTTCACCCGGTGTTAAAACTATTATTGAATCATTTGAAGTTTTTAAAGAAACAGACGAATATATATCTATTCCAAAATATTATGGAATAAAAAAATTTGGAAAAGCTAAATTTAATGACGAAATTATTGGTGAAAAAGCATCTTTTAAGTTTAAAGGAGATTTGAGACCTGTTCAAAAAGATGTAGTTACCAAAGTTCTTGCCCATATGAAAGTATATGATGGTGGTGGAATTTGTGTTGGTTGTGGTGGTGGTAAAACTGTAATGGGTATGAATATTGCTCACAAGTTGAAGGTAAAAACATTAGTAATCGTCCATAAAACATTTTTATTAAATCAATGGAAAGAAAGATTTGAAGAATTTACAAATGCAAAGGTTGGAATAATACAACAAAAAACTATAGATGTAGAAGGGACAGATATAGTAATTGGTATGTTGCAATCTATCGCAAAAGAAAAATATGATTTTGATATTTTTAGAGAATTTGGATTAGTAATTTTTGATGAAGCCCATCACGCTCCTTCTAAATTCTTTTCAAAAGCATTACCAATTATTAACTGTAAAAAAACTTTATTCTTAACAGCTACACCAACCAGAAGTGATGCAATGGAAAAAATTTTATATTGGTATTTTGGTGAGATCATTTATAAAGCACCACCTAATAAGAATGATAATGTGTTAGTAAAGATTTATAATTATAATATAACACATGAAAAATTCAAGGAATCATTTATTAGATTTAGAAAAACAGTAGATAAACAAGGTACAATATCACGATTAACAAAAATTTCAAAAAGAAATAAATTTACTATTGAAATCATAAAAGAAATTGTACAAGAAGAAGGTAGAAAAATATTAGTATTAAGTGATAGAATTGAACATTTAAATAAATTAAAAGAAAAATTAGATAAATTAAATGTATATTCTGATTTTTATATAGGAGGAACTAAGCAAGCAAAATTAGACGAGGCTACAAAAGCAACTGTAATATTAGCATCATATGGCATGGCATCAGAAGCATTAGACATACCAAGTTTAAATACATTAATTATGGCAACGCCTCGAAGAGGTATTGAACAATCAGTTGGAAGAATTTTAAGAAAAACTGACCATGAAATTCAACCATTAATTGTAGATATTGTTGACAATTTGCCCAGTTTTGTTAGTCAAGGATTATTTAGAAGAACCTTTTATAAGAAACTAAAATATAATATTAAATTAATTGATGTTGAAGAAAATGAAATTATCGAAGAAAAAGATATAACAAATGTTGAATGTAAGTCTGCTAATAATATAGAAGTTGATGAAGATATAAATGTAAACTTTATAGATTAACATGTTTACAAAGTAAACTATCTTTTTAATCTTATACCTAGGGCTTTTTCAAATTGTGCAAGAAGTGCATTATTTCGGATAGCAGTTCCATTTTCATTTTGTTGAATTACTTTAGGAAGTAAATTCATTTGTGTAGATAACTGTTTCTGAGTTATTTTTTTAGTAGTACGTGCCATAGCAATCTGTTTACCAATTTCAATTCCAACCGTTAGTGGTTTTACAACATCGCCATCATCATCATTTATTTTTTTTCCAGAACCTTCGTAGGTTTTGTTTGAATTTAATTTAAAAGGTACTACCTTGTCCGCATCCTTATTTTTAAGAGGTACTGTGTTCTTCTTAAATACAACTGGTTTCCAATCTTGTGTGTCCATTAAACTATTATAATATACTATAATAGACATATCAATCAATTTTTATTCTTATAAAATATTGCAAAGCAAGTATTGTTTGATATCTAACGATTAAAACTCATATAAACATTTTTGTATAATTATTACTATGGACATATTAGGACAATATAAGTTAGAATCTAATTATTATTTATACAATTGTAACCAAACATATGATCTAGAAAATAATATTGGCGAAATCGAGATACCAGAATTTACTATGGAACATATAAATATGATTGATACACATTATAAAACATACATGTCTCAAGTAAATGAAATTATATATGATGATAATGAAATTTGTGTAAACCAATTAAGTGACATATTTGAATTAAATGAACTATTTCTAGAACATGTAGATAATATCGAAGAATTAACACATATAATGAATAAGTATAATTCCCAATTAACTGTAGACGGAAAGACAAATGATTATACATCTATACGAACAGATAAAATACGAATGTACTTGAAAGAAATACAACCAATTATAAAAAATGATGAAGATAATTTGAAATTAGTATTGATACTACTTTCAAATCAATATTAAATTATTGAATATTAGATACTATAAAGATATATTTTATTTATATATAATGAGTATACTTGTACCACAAAATATAGATGATATCATATGTAATTCAGTTTATACAAAAGAAACTGAAAATGGACATGCTGTTTTTGCAAATCATGATATAAAAAAGGGCGATTTAATTGAACGCGGTCTTGCACGAATAGTACCTTTAGACGGACACGACTGTCAGTATTGCTTTACATGGAGTGAAGATAGAACTAAATGGGCTTTGTGCTCTGGATATGCTACTTTCTACAATACTAGTAAAAATGCAAATACAGTAATGAACCGAGATTTTGAAAAATATACGTTCGAAATATATGCAAAGACAGATATTTCTAAACACACAGAGTTAACACATACCTACAGAAGTCTTGGGTGGCGAAAATGTTTTTCTGAACTAGACAAAACACTTTAATTAAAGATTCTTAATTTATAAATAAATCTATTATAATATAGTATAATAGATTTATGGATAAAACCGCGAAATTTAATGTTGGCCAGCCAATTTTTATTAAAAAGTATAAAGGTAATTATTTAGCTGCAGATACCTCTAGAACTTACGAAATATGTTCTATTGGCAGTACCATATATGATAATCAATCTTCTTCATATATTAAAACTTGTATTTTAGATAATGGATATGAACAAACTATATACACTTATAATATGGATTCGAAAATTAAAATCTTTTATATTGAACAAGATTATACCTTTTCATTTTTTTGTTGCTGTGGTATTTAATTAATTATAATTTATATTGAAAGATTGACGATGAAATTCGGTTAAACCATATTTTTTTATACCTTCAATATGTTTTTTAGTTCCATATCCTTTGTTATTTATCAAATCGTATCTTGAAACTAAATCTGAATTACCTACACACATTTCAGTAATATGACGGTCATGTGCTTCTTTCGCTAATATAGATGCTGCTGCTATATTCTTATACTTTGCATCGCCTTTAATAACTGAAACAATATTTGGTTTGTTTGAATTAATCTTAAAAAATCTTTTTTCCCATCCAATACCGTCAATTACCAATGTTGTATCTTCTAATATGGTATCAATATTACATATTGCTCTTTCCATAGCCAACTGCGTAGCGTCAACTATACCAAGTTGGTCTATTTCATGACTAGAACAAAAACCAACACCATAATGTTTAATATTATTTTTAATCCACACTTCAGCTTCCCTTCTTTTCTTACTTGATAGTTTCTTTGAATCCTTTATTAGATCACAGTCAGGAGACTCACCCCAAATAACAGCACCTGCATATACTGGTCCAAAGAAAGGTCCTCTACCTGCTTCATCAATACCAATTTCATTTTTATTTTCTTTAAAATTTTCCATTATTATTATATGGCACTCATCTCTTAAATGTGTTTATAGTGACTATATCGATTATTCAAAACTTGTATATCATTATTTTTGCTTTGCAAATGAATCGATTTTCTTATTATTAAATTATGTATAAAAAATTAATCTATTATAATTAAATGACTATTACAAAGAAACCACTTTTTTGGGGATCATGTATTGCTTTATCATGGTTACTATTTGAATTAGGCATTGATAAATTCTACAAGTATCGATTAAAACAATATATTTTAAAATTTATATCCAGTTCAAAATTAAGTCAATATTGCAAATATTATAAAATAAAGTTTAAACATATTAAAAAAGATTTAGGTTCCATAAAAAAGATAGAGAAGGATTATGTTATAAATACGATGAATAAAACTTTCTATGAACCAAATATTATTAATATAAAAGTTGCATTGAAAGAGTTAAAATTATTTAACAATATGGTTAGAAATGTAACAATTACCTCTCAATATTTAAATAATGTTGATAATATGTTATGGTATCCGTATACTTGTAGATTTTTATTAAGTTCAATAAATAATTATAATTTATTAAGTTGGAAATTTAGATATAATTTAAGTATTTTACAAGTTAAAAAACATACAATGTATCTTATTAAACCATATAATGGAATATCAACAAAAACAATAATTATATTTCTAGGATTGGGAGGAATACTTGCTCCATTTGAAAAAATTATTAGTATGCTAATTGAAAATAATTACCAAATATATATTCCATTATATGGTCCAACACAAGCTTCATTGGTATTTAACTTGGATTGTCATGAAGCTGAATTTAATATTGATATTCATCAATATCTAGTTGAAAAGAATATTACAAATATAAATATATTAGCATGGTCATTAGGTGGTATTTTATATAAAGGATTTGAATATGTTACAAATTATCATAATATAATAAAAATAAATAAAGTTTTCTTATTTGAACCTTTACTTAGTATGAGAGGTTGCATCGATGTATATTTTGCTCAAGTAAGACCCTACAATCAAACTTTTAAAATAATAACGCATGTATCTATTGATAAATATACAATGTATGATAAAATATTGAGTTATTTCATACATAATATAGTAGGAGTTGGAACTGCTAATAGTTTCGGCTGTTTTAAAAGCATTGAACTATTATTTGATAAATATGATTATTCACGATATTTATTTATATCATCTGATGATATTGTGATGAATTTATCGCTTGATTCTAGCTTAATTAATAATAATTTTGATAAAAATAATATTTATCATAGACGTGGATATCACGGTGGATGGTTAAATAGTAAGTCATTAGAAACAACATTTAAACAATTATTATAATTATTTTCGCCCAAGTAATTTATTATCACCAAATGTATCATTTACTCTATTTATAGTTGGCCAAAATTTAGTATCAACCTGTTTTTCACCAAACGGATAGCATCCATCCATTACTGAATAATCATACTTCCAATTAATAATATCATATTGTGTATGTGGTGCATTTAATAATAATTCTGGATTAGTTATTATTTCATTATGAATTTGTAACATTGCTTCAATAAATCTTTCTATTTCAATGTCTGATTCAGTTTCAGTAATTTCAATCATTAAGCTTTTCAAAATAGGCCATGAATTTGTTGGCGAATGAAATCCATAATCTAGTAATCTTTTTGATATATCGATTTCAGATATTCCATATTCTTTAAACTTTGCAGTATTAATAATAAACTCATGTGCTCTATTTTCATTTTCATTGTGATAAATATCATATCTAACTCCTAATATAGATATAATATAATTAATTCTATTAATTAAATTTTTATGAAATACTTCTAAATCTGTTTCAAATAGCTTTGATATATAATCTTCAGAAATTTGAACAATTAATCCCGAACCATAAGGAACTGTAGATATACTTTTAGATTCTTCATTTATTGAAAATTTTGGTAAAAATTTTTCAAGTTTTGAAGTAACTGCTATTGGTCCCATTCCAGGACCGCCACCACCATGTGGTATTGCAAATGTTTTATGTAAATTAAAATGACACAAGTCGAACCCAAAATTTGCAACCAATGGTTTCCTTCCTATTAAAGCATTCATATTTGCACCATCAAGATACACTAATCCAGAAACACTATGAATTTTATCTATAATTTCTTGAATATTTTCTTCATATAGACCATATGTTGATGGATATGTAATCATTAATCCAGCTATTTTATTACCATATTTTTCTACTGCCGTATTAAATAAATCTATATCAATCATCCCGTCAATTGTTTCTTCCAAGTTTATTATTTTATATCCGGCTAATATTGTACTAGAAGCATTTGTTCCGTGTGCACTTTTGGGCATTAATATATATTCTTTCATATCATCGTTATGATAATTTCTAATTGTTGTTAAACCGGTATATTCTCCCATTGCACCAGATTGTGATTGATAAAAAACTTTACTGAAACCGGTTAATTTACATAATTTATCAGTTATATTATCATAAACTCTTTTATAGGGTGTATCTTCTATTGGAACATATGGATGAATATTCATATCTTCATTAAGAATTTTATCCATTGAATCTACAGGAGTGTGTTTCATTGTACAACTTCCCAATGGTATCATACCATTCATAAGACTAAAATCTTTAGTTCCTAAATGATGCAAGTATCTCAACATATCTTGTTCTGAATATTTATTAGTTAACATATCATATTTAAGAGGATTATCCTTTCTAAATTCTGATTTAGGTGGTAAATATATAGTTGATTTTTTTTGATGCGGTATGACATCGCTATAATTTACAGGATTAGTTACAATTTCACTCAAATAATCAATTTGTTGCATATTTATTGTTTCATCAAATGAAAATGACATATAATCTTTATTAATATATGAATAAATATTGTTATTTAATAATACATTTTCTAACTTCTTACTATTTTTAATTGTAATTGAATTAAAATGTGAATAATTTAGTGTATCAATATTACAACTATTTAAATTATTTTTAAAAGCAGTTGTCTTATCTAATATATTAGTTGCAATTGTTTTTAGTCCATCATTTCCATTATAAATACCCCATGCAACACTCATTGTTGCCAAAAGTGATTGATTTGTACAAATATTACTAGTAGCTTTATCTCTTTTAATAAATTGTTCTCTTGTTTGTAATGCTAACCTATAACAATCTCTATTATTAATATCTACTGTTTTACCAATTAATTTACCAGGAATTTGACGAATAAATGTATTTTTAGCCGCTAAAAAAGAAGGTTGTGGTCCACCAAAGTTTAATCCTATTCCAAAATTACTACTATTACCAAATGAAAAATCAAAATCATAATCTCCTGCAGGTACATGTAAAACAGAATACATTAAATCTGTATTACATGCTAAAACAATTTGATTATCTATTTTTTTAATTTCTTTAATCCACGATAGGTCCTGCGTGTCACCAATATTTGTTGGATTTTGAAAAATAATACCAGATATTTTATTATTATTTAGTGATTGTAATAATTGAATCTTATTATTAAATGATCTAAGTTCTATATTCTGATGAATAGCTCTTGTATTCATACAATTTTTTAAGGTTTGATTAATTGAATCTTGATAATATATTATATTTCTTTTATTGTGATTTTTCATAAGTGAGATTAGATCCATTGCAATTTGACCACTATCAAGCATACTTGCAGATGCAATATCCATATTATTTATATCCTTAATCATTTCTTGATAACTATATAATAGTTCTAATCTACCTTGACTAATTTCAGATTGATATGGTGTATATGGACTATATATATGTGGATTTCTAAGAAAATGATTTTTGATAAATATAGGACAAAAACTATTAGTGTAACCTTGTCCGATTAAATATAGTGGTTTATTTAACTTCTTGATGGTATTTATCATTATAATATGTTAGTTTATTTTTATTTAAATTAAAATATTATCTAATATACTAATTATGTTAGTTAAAAAAATATTATATTTTGAAATATTATTATTTTTTTCATATATATTTTATAGAATATTATCAAAAAAATTTAAATTAAGAGTAAAAGCTAAAGATATTAACAGACATACCAAAGATATTATCGATTTATTATTATATGGATTAATTATATTCTTATTAGTATTTTATCAAAATAATGGGACACAATTTGATTTGAAATATGTACTATTATTTATAATAAGTTTAGTATTATTTGGTTTACTATTAGAAATACCAGGTGTTGGAGATACAGTTCCTAACTTTAAGAGTTGGAGACCAACCAAGTTTATTGGTATGATAATTCTTATAATTATATCTTTCTATTGTGGAACAGAATGTTTAGTATTGAATAATAGAAATATTAATTTAATACTGATAATGTTAAGTATTTTATTAGTAAAATTTGTTACAAAATATAAAAAAAATATTAAATTGATATTTCACCCACATCATTGGCAAATATTTGGATTCTTGTCACTATTTGTGATACCAAATAATATTAATACAAAAGTACTATCGGCGATATATCTTTCATTTTTTGCACATGGAATAATTGCTCATTCTGCCGCGTCAATATTTAAAAATTAATTTTTTATTAATAATTTACCAACTGCTTACGTGAGGCAATGAACCTTATGGTGAATTAGGCGGTGAATTAGGCGGTGAACTAGGATGCGGGTGTGAATGCGACGGTGTAGATTGATGCACATTTGGTTCATTAATATCTTTATATGCCCATTTATCGCCACAAATTGGACATCTTGGATTATCTTTAATCCAGCCATTTAAACATTCTCTGTGATATGAATGACCACATTGACCAACAATTACATATGAAGTAATTCCTTTCGTCATATACTCGATACTATCTTCATTTAGACTATTTCTACAAATAGTACAATCACTATTTAGAGGTAGGTTGTGTCGCCACGAAGTTAATACATTTATACTTTTAATTTCAAATCTTGAATCTGTCATTATAAGTATACTAATTTATCTAATTATTCTTATTTTCAATTATTTTATTATAGGTCATTACTAATTTAATCCAATCATATCCTTCTATCATATCATCATTAACAACTCTATTTTTATCCAAATGAACAAATATTTGTGTTGGTAAAGATGATATATTATAATCAGATGAAATTTCTTCATTTTCTTCAAGGTCACAGTCTATATATAGAACACAAATATTTTTTATTTCATCTTGTTGGTGCTTAATTTTATCTTTTAGTTGTTGACACGGACCACACCAACTAGTTCCAAAGTATAATAATAATACTTTATCTTTATTTTCAAAAATTTGATTATTTAGGTCGTCATATCCTTTGATATCAATCATAATTTAATTATATTATTAATTTTCTTTTAAATATCTATAGATCAAAATCACTGGAAGATGAATCTTCTAATGAATCCAACGAACTTAAAGATGAATCATCATCTAAAGATGAATCATCATCATCTTTCATTTTACCACCTAATTGAGAAAAGATCTCATCTAATTCAGAAATAGATGTATCTAAATCCAAGTTTCCACCCTCTTGATCACTTTCTGAATCACTATCAGAAGAGTCTTCCTCTTTATCACTTGATGAATCATCTGAACCTTTTTCTTTCTTTTCTTTATTGGTATCTTCGTTGGTATCTTCGTTGGTATCTTCGTTGGTATTTTCGTTAGTTTTTTCAGAACTGGAATCAATATTCATAACAATGTCATGTTGAGGTGTTTCTGTTAATTGTTGAATACTGTCACTATCGGTATCTTCTGTATTTTTATATACTGAACTTTCAGTGGAATTATTTACATATCCACCTTTTTGGATTCCAAATATACTTTCAAAAGTTGGTGTTTCTGTTAATTTATTAAGATTAAAATCTTCAGAATCATATTGATTACCACCTTGTTGAACAACAGATTGTTGTTCTTTAATAGATTTTTGAAAACTAGGTGTTTCAGTTAGTTTATCAATATTAAAACTTTCAGAATCAGAATAATTACCCCCAACCTGTTGGTTAGTAGCCTGTAATTTAGAAAGTTCTTCTTTAATTTCTAAATATTTTTGTTTATATTTTAAGTATTTGTGCTCAAATGACATATAATTAATGTGAGAAAAAAATTTATATATTTAAATATTAAGTTAAATACTTAACTAAAAATTTTAAACCTATTTATTTTTTAAATATTTTATAGATTGATGAAAGAAATAATTTGTAGTATATGTTTAGGATATGATATTGATAACTTAAAAGGATGTAGTAATGATGCAAAAATGTATTATAACTATATTTTAAAGTTGAAAGATGACCATAATATGAATGAAATATGGTTGGAACCCAAAATATTGTTGAATAAAAATGTAATTGAAGATAGTATAATAAAAATAATTTCAGAAATGTCTGGAAAATTCGATAAATTGTTAATAATTTATTCGGGGCATGGATTTATGAATGGTAATATTGGTATTAATAGTACTGATAGTAATTTTGTATCAGATATTCATTTCCTCAAAAATATTAATAATGCATTGAAGAATCCAATAGATTTGTATATTATTTTAGATTGTTGTTACTCTGGTAGTTTTAAATTAGTTCCTTATAAAAATTTTAATAATATAAGTTTAATAGGTTCAACATTGTATAATCAATCTTCGAATGAAAGTTCGAATTTGATTAATAATGTAAATTCAGAGTTAACAAAAAACCTTGTTATATTTGATAAAAGTATAACTACCGGAGTATTTACATATAACTTTATTACTCAATTACATAAAAAAAAGTATAAAAGTATTAATCAATGGGGTGAATTTATATTCGATAGAATTTTTAAACCTATTTGGAACTCTATCGAACAGATCGCAAATCAAACACCTAAAATAATATGGTAAAAATAATATTATTCCTAACTGAAGCATACTTTATATTTAATTAAATTTACGAATTTAATTAAATTAAGAAAGTAGTATTTATTCCATCAGTTTTTACTTCTATTTGGACAATAATAAGAAGATATTATACACGATAGGTTCAAGAATAATATAATTAGATAAAATTACATTTAATTAAATTTTTTTTCTAATTAAATATAAATGGATAAGAAATGTGCTCCTGGTATAAAATACGAGAAAGGTAGTTGTATAACTAAAGAAGTATTACAAGCCATTGCTATTAATTTTAATAAAGAAGTAGGAAGTGTTGTAATAGATCCTAATGTCAAAAAAGAGCAGCTTGTTAAACAATTAGATAATGAGTTTAATAATAAATTTAAATGCGATAACCAATTGTGTTGGTTAAATCAACGATTTGTCAAACGTCTAAATAACGATGAATTAGACAAATTTACTTTTAAACCAACCGGACCTGCTAATAATTATGATTGGTTAAGTACAACAAATATTAATAATGTAATTGAGCAATATGAACGAAAATATAAGAATTTTATTTTTTTAGGTGCAGTTCCGTATGATTTCCAGGAATTAAGACAATTAGAAATGGCAGAAATTAATTTTAAAGATTTACAAAATGGTAAATTAAATGATGGACATAACACAGAAGGGAATATAGACCATATAGGTATGGTTATAAATTTAGATCCACATAATAAACCAGGTAGTCATTGGGTTTCATTGTATGCTAATTTAGATAAAAATCAAATTTACTTTTTTGATTCATTTGGTAAAAAGCCAAGAAAGAAAATTAAAACATTTATTAATAAAATTACCAAATATATGTACCAAAAAAAATATAACAAACAATTACCTATTAATAAAGTCTTAAAAAATATTAAAAATAATAATAATACTCAAGAAATTGATAACCTTAAAACATTTGATATTAAATATAATCAAATACAGCATCAATTTGAAGATACAGAATGTGGCGTATATTCTATAAATTTTATTGTTAGATTAGTAGGTGGTGAAACATTTAATGATATTACTAATAATATTAAAAACGATGACTTTATGAATAATTGTAGAAAAAGTTATTTTAAAAATTAAATGGTCATACTAATATTATTTGGTATATCAACAATATCATTAAATTGATTTGTTAACTCAAATTGGAGATTTATTGTATGTTTTAAGTTATTAAAATCATACAAATTTCCATATCCATCTCGTAATTCAATATCTAAATGTGATAATTCAATTGGCTCCTCAAATTGGATTTGAGACTCACAATTACCATTAAAATATACAATTGATATTGGGTCATCATTAATATTTGTAAAATATAAAAATAATTTATCATTCACTCTTAAATCCCATGTATTATCAGCTTCTACTATATATTTACTTTCAATTAATGTTGGTACATTATTATCTTTGAAACCTATAACATTTGTCATTAAATTATTAAATTCTACTACAAAATTACTACTAGAAGATATAGTTATTTTTTGATTAATATTTAATTCAAAATATAGATCACAATTATGTGATTTATCATTAATGTAAGAAATAAGGGTTTCAATTGTATATTTACCTTTTGGTATTATTATTTCTTTAAACTCTTCTACTGTATCGGTATCTTCACTAGATATAATTTTATATTTCAAAATATTATTATTTGTATCTATATTATATCTAGCTTGGGGTAATGAATAAGATATTAATTTTAGTGAAGTTATATTTGTTATATTATTAAAAAAATATGTATATTTTGAAATATTTTCTTTTGATGTTACATTCATTTGATAGAACCTCGAGTTTAAAATTTGCTTGTAAGTCTCTACTAATTGTACTATATTATTTTCTCGATTATTTAGTTCTAGTTCACGTTGATTTAGTATCAGCATATTAGACTGAATTAATTCATTCTTCTTTTTTAACTCGGTAAACTCAGTTGAGATTCGTTCTTTTAAACTTGATAATTGACCTAGTTCAACTTTAAGCTGTTTATTTTCTTGTTCTAATCTCATTGAACTATTATTTGGATTATTATCTTTCTTGTGTTCCAAACTATCTAATCTATCTAATAACTCTTGTAGTTTTGGTTCTATATTATTTTGTTTCATATGATGTGGACTATCATATTGTTCATTCATATGTTGGTTTTGTTGCTCATGTTGTTGTTGTTGATGTTGTTGTTGTTGATGTTGCTGTTGTTGCTCTTGTTGTTGCTGTTGTTGTTGATATTGTTGTTGCTGTTGTTGTTGATATTGTTGTTGCTGATGTTGTTGCTCTTGTTGTTGCTGCTGTTGTTGGTGATATTGCTGATATTGTTGCTGCTGTTGCTGCTGTTGTTGCTGTTGTTGTTGTTGCTGTAGTTGTTGCTGTTGTTGTTGTTGCTGTTGTTGTTGTTGCTGTTGCTGTTGTTGCTGTTGTTGTTGCTGTTGATTCTGATCCGTTTTTTTGTTTGAGGTTTCAGGATTAAACTGATCTCTATCACTTTGTAGTGACTTTAATCTATCTTCAAATGTAGATGTATCTTCTATTATTTCAGTATTTACCAATGGTTTATTCATATCCTCAAATGAAAAATAATTATTATCGCCAGAAAAACTATCTAGTTCATTATTATTTGATTGATTATTTGAATTCATTGCTTGAATCCCATTATCACTGTTATTACTGTTATTATTGAAATTATTGTTATTATCTACATTCTCTCTAGTATTAGTTCGCTGGGGTTTTAAGAAATCTGGTACTTGATTGTGATTCTCTTTTTCAGACGATTTGTCATCAATACCTTCTTTTCTAATCTGAGTTTTCTTAGATTTCAGAAAATCGGGGGTTGATGGCCTATTAGTTAAATGTGAGTTTTCGTTTTCTCTCATTTGACTAACAGAGTCCAATTGTTTATTTATATCACCACTATCATTTTTACTGTCTAAATATCCAAAGTTAGATTCTTGTGCATTTGTTGATATTGGTAGGAACATACTGTCTAGACTATTAGTTGGTTTATTTATTTGGTTATTAATAGAATTATTAGAATAGTTATTACCACCCGAATTATTAGAATAGTTATTACCGCTCGAATTATTAGAATAGTTATTACCGCTCGAATTATTATTCGGCATAAAACTAGTATTAGAAAAATTATTCTTATCAGATATATTTCCCAAATTATTACCCGGTTTATTTTTAACAATTGATGAAATTGGGCGTTCTGAAAATTGCACTTTTTTATTAGGAGTACTATTAAAATCACGTTCAAATTTAACTCTTGATATTTGAGTATCTTCGCCAGTGAAAACAGATGACTTTTTAAGGTTTTGTGATGTTTGTTTAATGCACATATTATTAAATTGACCCAATATCTTACCTATATTTGTTGAATTTATCTTATTAACATCTATATGTTTATAGATTTCTTTCATATTTTCAATTAAATTATTAACAATAATTTTTTTAGATTCTTTAGGTAATACTAATAAATTATTTTCACGTATAATTTCCTTGTATATTTTAGAAGTATTATCTCTCGACAAGAATTCTTTATTCATTATTGTTTAAATAAATTTTTGTTTAAATTAAATTATTGTATAAATTAATCTGAATCTGTTTCTTCAGATACATCAGAATAGTATGAATTATTATCAGTAGTATTTTTTTCAGTAGTATTTTTTTCAAGTTGTTCACTAGTTGAATCATTATCATTTGCTTGATAAATATAGTTACTATTACTATCAGACAAATTTATTTTTTCCCAATTAGGATAAAAAATATCTGAATTCTTATATTGATCTTCTTTTAAATACCCGTATAAAATTAGTGCCATTTTTGCTGCATTCTGTTGTCCTTCTTTTTTAGACGCACCCATTCCAAAGCCAACACACCTATCTTTAAACGATGATTCATTTATAGGTGCATCAGTACCTTTTTCTACACCCATAATATATGTTCTCTTATGAGGTGGTCCTTCTTGATATATCATATGATATTTAGGAAAAACCCATTTTTGTTTATGGTAATATCTTAATAGAATATCTTTATAATTATTATCACAATATAGTTTATCGGAATAATCAATTAGAGTTTCTAAAAGATTGACTAACAGGACACAACATGGTTCAAATCCATTACTTAGGAATAATGCACCTAAGAAAGCTTCAAAAACATCTTCATGAATTTTTTCAAGATTTCTTCCATTTAAACTTTCTATTTGTTGTGAAATAATAAAATATTTTCCAAGTCCTATCTTTTTTGACATAACTGCCAGATTTGTTTTATCTTCAATTTTGGTTTGTAATCTAGTCATAAACCCTTCATCTTCATTTGGATATCTATAAAAAAGATACATTGAAGTAACTAATTTAACAACTCTATCACCGAAGAATTCCAATCGTTCATAGCTAGCATTGCCTAATTCGAGTAACTTGGGTGGATTACCTAATTCATTTTTTGCGGCTATTAATACATCTTCAGGAAATATATCTTTTTGAATATATGATTTATGTGTAAATGCTTGCTGAAAAAAATGAATATGATTAATTTTTTCAACAATAACATTATTAGTTGCAAGTAATTCTAAAATATTATCTTCTGATGCTAAAATATTATTAATATTATATGGTATATGTATTATTTCTTCAACAGATGAGTCTTTTGAAATACTGTATCCATTTGTCATATAATTTGTAGTATTTTGTGTTAATTCCATTTAATATTATACTACTTTATTATTTAAATTAATATTCATCTTTTTTATTAAAGAATGTATATACATATATTATGGTAGCAAAAATAATACTTTTAATCAATAAATATAATGTCATGTAATATAATTATGGAAATTGTAACGATTTGTTTGTTATTATGTTTCATTCACTTTATACTACGATTGATTAATAAGTATTATTTGGATAATAATACATTTGTTGAAATCACCCCAAATTCTGATTTTAATAAATTATATACAAATAATACATCTAAAAAATGTATTAATACCGATTTCAGTCTAGATAATGTGGTTGGTTTAAAGTCTGTTAAAGATGAATTAAAATATTATTTTGAATTTATAAATAATGATGAAAAATATAAAAAATGGAATGTAAAATTACCAAAAGGTATATTACTAGTAGGCCCGCCAGGTACAGGTAAAACATTATTAGTTAAAACATTAGCTAAAGAAATTGGGATACCTGTAATTCACGCATCTGGTTCAGAATTTGTTGAAATGTATGTTGGTGTCGGCGCATCTCGTGTTCGTAAATTATTTAAACAGGCGAAAGCTCATAAAAAATGTATTATATTTATTGATGAAATTGATGCAGTTGGAAAAAAACGAGGCACTGATGGTAATTCGGAAAGAGAACAGACATTGAATCAATTATTAACTGAAATGGATGGGTTTACTGAGGATAGTAATATAATGATATTTGCTGCAACAAATTTAGTAAAGAATTTAGATTCAGCATTAACTAGATCTGGTCGTTTTGATAAAAAGATATATTTTGACCCACCTAATAAAAGTGAACGACTTGAATTATTTAACTTGTATTTAGATAAACAATATACAGAAGAATTAGATAATACACTTTTATCTGAATTAACTAGTGGTTTAACGGGTGCTGATATAGCAAATATAGCAAATCAATCAAAGATAAATGCTATTCAATATAATCATGATATGATCGAAATTGATGATATAAAGAAAGCAATTGATGAAGTTATGATTGGACGAGAAAAACCAGAAAGAAGGATGAACGAATTAGAATTAGAAAGAGTAGCTAGACACGAAGCTGGACATGCATTAATGAGTTATTTACTAAAAAATTGTGAACCACCCATAAAGGTATCTATATTACCGCGCGGTGAATCTGCATTAGGGTTCAGTCAACAAAAATCAGATGATAAGAAATTATACACAGAATATTATGTGTTATCTACAATTTGTATATTATTAGGTGGAAGAAGTGCAGAACAAATTTTTTACAATGAATTATCTTCGGGTGCACATGATGATATAGAAAAAGTTACTCAATTAATTCAATACTATTATAAAGAATGGGGTATGTCAAAGAAATTTGGACCATTAAATTTTAATAGCTTAAAAAATTGTGATAATAAATTAACCAAATCAATAATAAGCGGTGTAAAAAAATTAGAAAAATTTACAATGGATACATTACTAAAACATAAAGATCAAATGGAATTATTAAATAAAGAATTATTAAAGAAAGAAACAATTGATTATACAGATATTAAAAGAATATTAAATAGTAAATTAGAGAATACACTCGAAATAAATTTAAATTAATCAGAATCACTGTCGTCAGAATCAGAGTCTGAAACAATCTCTTTTTTTGCAGAGGTCTTTTTAACAGAAATTTTCTTCTTAATAGGTGCCATAATCTTCTCTTCACTTGCAACACTATCAGTTTTCTTAGACTTTCCTTTAGTCTTCTTAACTTCTACTACAACTTCAATAGATTCCGCTTTTTTGGATTTTGTTTTAGTTTTAGTTTCAGCTATAATTGGTTCAACAACTTCATCCTTACTTTTAGTTTTCTTAGATTTTCCTTTAACTTTAGTTTCAACCGCTGTTGTTGTAACAGTTGATGCATTATTTGCAGCTTCTACAGCTTCAGCTTCTTGAGCAGCAATTGCTAGTTGTGTAAATTTATCAGGATTAGATGAGAAAATTTCACTTGCTTTATTAACAATTTCAATTGTATTTTTTTGCTTTTCATCAATACCCATTTGAGTTCTGGCCAATGCTAGAGTCACTTTAAAAATTGGTGCCGTCTTTTTTGGTGCTTTAGTACCAATATGTACACCAATGACATTATTTCTATAATCATTCATACATGTAAGAATTGCATTTAGGCCTCTCTTAGGTTTATCTCCGATTACTTGAGTTGTAGTTGTAGTTTTACTAGATGACATTAACATTAAAAAGTCTTGTGTAAGATGTTAAAGTATCAATTTTTATTTTAACCTAGATTTTCGAAGAAAATCTAGGTTGAACTAACGGTTAAAAAGTGAAACAAAAATCATACTTTTATTTTGCGTAGCAATTGAATGTTATTACTAAAAATCATAAAACGTAGTTTTATTAATAAATGCAGAGCATTTAAGCTTTGCTTTTGAAATCTAAGATTTTATCGTTACACTTTCCAATTTTTATTATATAAAACAATACTACGTAACGTTTCATATAACAAGTCTTTCATTCGCTTAAGCGAAAATAGAATGCGAGTGTGGTTATCAGCATTTGACAAAAAGAGCCTCATTATTGATTTACAATATAGTTTATTATTTATTATCAATTAGTGAAATAAACAGATTTCTCATAGCGTCACCTTTTTTAGTTTGTTTTTTATAAAATATATAATTATCTTCCCATGATATAGTCCATTTTTTATTATTAGTATTTTGTATTAAAATAAGATTCTTGTTATAAAATTCAATTTCATTTTCTGATTTAAAAACTTTGAGCAATATACCACCATATCTTAACTTACCATCTAAATTAATGTATCTAATATATCCTGCACTTTTTAAATTATAAAGATCATCAATTGTCTTGACGTGTTTATAATCTTCTAATTCATTTTTATATAAAACATAAAAATCATCCATCTTTTTTTGTATATCTTGTTTATATTCTTTGGGTGATTTAATTGAATCAATGATATCGTTTATTTCTTTTAAACGGTCTTTCATGTCTTATAATTTAAAGATATTTTCTTTTATATATATATATTAAAAATGACATGGTTTTCTGATTATTACATTAAAACTGATTTCAATACTGAAACAATTGAAAAATATAAACACCATTTGGTTATAGAGGACGAAACAAATCTTCTCGAACAAGAGTATAGTAACTCTGTTAATAAAATTAATAAGCTAGGAGATACTGATAATTTAAATACTTATTTAGAATCACATAATAGTTTACTATTACTCGAGTATGAATTAGACATAATAAGATTATTAGCAAAATATACACTACAAAATAATTATTTAAATTATGACTTCTTTTTAAAATGCATTAATTTATTATTAAATATAAGCAATATATTATCAAATAGATTAAAATTAGAAGATGTTAACCATAAAACAAAGAATGATGCGAGTTACATATCAAGATGTTCTTACAAATTTTGTAATTTCAAAAATGAATGTTTTTATAATTATAATGCAAAAACAAAAAATGTTTGTTACCAAGACCATTATGTTCATAATATGGTATCTGCAGATTTAATAATTTTATTAGATTATATTGGTGTTAAATACGATAAAAATAATTTGGTTATTCCGAATAAAGAAATTCTAAAAACAATAAACACTCTTAATTTTGTAATTGAACATATGCATAATGAATTGAAGTCACGATGTCTTTATTTAAATAAAGATGAATATGAAAAAGAACATATTATTAAAAGATGTTAAGACCAGATTAACTTTTAGTTTATTTTATATAACCCATTTGAAACTTTAATTACTTGTCAAAAACTATCAGTGATAACCTTTTAATATTATAAAGCAATAACGAGGTTCATTCCGCCAAAGGCAAATTATTTTACTTGGTAAATACACTTGTGGTATAAGAATTATTATTTTCTAAAAGAATTTAATATAATGAAAAATATTAAATTAAATAAAATTTATAAACTAGAATCAAAAAATAGTATTTTAGTAGATATTAATTTTAACTGTATTCAATATATATTATTAATTAATAAAGATAGTTTAAAATATATTATAAAATCTTTAAAAAAAGAGAAGATTACCGATGCAATTCATTATTATTGTAAATATGTTCAAGTAGAAAATAAAGTTAAAAAGACAGAAGTACCTATTAAATATTTAGATAATATATTAAATAAATTAAATATCAAATATACTTTTATAGGTAAATATTTATTAAATTTAGAATATGAAAATTATAATTATATTATTGATTTTATAAATGATACAATCGAGAAATGTCAATTTTTAGAAACATTTAACGATAATAAGAAAGCTGATAAGAAATCTGATAAGAAATCTGATAAGAAATCTGATAAGAAATCTGATAAGAAATATGAGAAAAAATATGATAAGAAATCTGATAAGAAATCTAAGAATAAAATAATAGAAAGATATGAATGTAGTAGTGATAGTAATAGCAGCGATTGTAATAATAATAGTAGTGATAGTGATAATAATGTAAACGTTTTAAAAAAAATAGAGAAAATTAATCTATTTGGATCTCAGAATAATTTTTCTGATGAGCTTAATAAATTATTAAATTTTTCGATCAATAATTCGGAAGTAATGAAACCAGTATTAAACCTTATAAATTCAAAAACTAATAATTTAATAGGAAATTTTATAAATTCATCAGGTATTGATTATAATTTAGAGAATGAAAGTAATTTTACCGATCTTGTAACTGAAATATCAAAATCCTTAAAAATAATCGAAGAGTTAAATAATAATGATATATTAGAGATTAAAGTATCAACATACGAAAATTTTAATTTTATTATATCTGAGATTTGGAATCAAATGAAAAAAATAATAAATTTATTAAATAAAGCTTCTCGCAATGATGATTATGAATCGATGTTAGTCAAGTATCAAAATAATATATATAATTTGGATTTAGATAATAATAAAATTATCGACAATATAATGATATATGTTATAAGTGATTATATTTGTAAATTAGAAACCAAAATATTATATAATTATAGAAATTTAACAGAATCAAGTATTTTAGAAATAAATATATTATTACAAAATTACAACAATCACGAAAATGTTATATTAGATAGTAAACTAAATGATATACTTGAAAAGAATTTTGTATTATATAACTGTTATTTTACTGATATATATATGAAGGAAGACTTTGTGAATATATTCTCTGAATTCAATAAACAAATACATTTTAATAATATTCTAAATTCGTTAGAGAAAACAGCGAAAGCATATATTATTTTAAAAATTAATAATTTTACATCTAAATCTGATATATATAATAACGAATTTATTAATAATATTGAAAACAAGGTACGAAATACAAGTAATCATACATATGATACTAAAGATACCATATGTGAAACAAATAGTTTATTAAGTTTTGAAAAAAATGAAGATATATTAGAAACAAGTTATAAAAAATATAAAAAGATTATTAATATTGAATACAAAACAAATGATTTATATATAGATAAAATAAATAAAAATTACAAAGATTATCTTTTAATTAAAAACAAAAAAGATATTTCTAGTTTACTTGTTAAATTTCACGAAGAGGTAAGATTTAAACTAGCTATTATTAATAAGATTAGATCAAGTAATAGTACTTAATTAATCTGCGTGTAAAGTATATATGAACTGGATGATTGTATATCTTTTTCAGCAATTATACCCAGTTCTAATTCTTCATTAAAGTTTATATTTATAATAAAACTATAATTTATATTATTTGGTATTTTATCGGATATATTATGTGTAACTAATGTTTGTTTTAAAATACTTTTATTTCTTAAAAAGAAATAAATTCGTTGTTCTATATTAGACACAAATGTTGAATATATGCAAAATTTGTACATTCCTTTTTGTAAAACGATTCGATTATTTTTAATTTCACCATTTTTAACTGTATTCAAGTTAAGTTTATAATAATTTAATGGTTTATAATTACAAAGTGTTTTTTCAGTAGAATTACTAGTTAATATATTATTAAAACCAGCCACTTCTAATAATTCACTATCTAAATCTTTCGTTTCTAATTTATGAAAGTTACCATGAATATCTCGGAAGTAAATATCTCCTTTAGTATTACTCATATTAATTATAAAATAATAGATTTTATAATTAGTATAAACTTAGTAAATTACACAAGTGCAAATTATCTTAATATTGGTGGTAAATATTCTAAACCTAATTTTTTAAAAATATCTCTTTCCGATTTAACATTATAATTTTTATTTTTTGAATCTACTAAACCATATTCTGATAGTTTTAGTCCTTTCGTTTTTGCTAATTCTCTCATTTTTTTATTTAAATCACTTGATCCAGTAAAATATAATAATGCATAATAAAAATGATTAAAGTTAACATATCGGATATCTATTCGTCTAATAGGTTCATCCTTATACTTTCCAAATCCCATATATTTTGTTTCTATATTCTTATCTGTTATATCATCTAATAATAAAGGTTTATTATTATTTGATCTAATATTTGATTTTAACGTATTAACAAACATCTTTAAATTATTTTCTTCTTGTGCGAGGTCTGTGTTAGTATCACCTAATTTAGAAAGTAATATATCTATATCATTTGAAAATGGTTTCTCTCTTCTGTATGAACCACATATTTCAAATATATATTTATTATCATCATCTAGTTTATATTTTTTGTTAACAGATGATACTACCTTCTCAAGTAATTTATATATTTTATCAATCTCTTTCCTAGGAATATTAATCTTATATACATCATGATATTTTAAACCTAGTATAATTTTATCATTAACTTCTAATGTACCTTTATCTATTTTGGTTTTTAAATCATGTACACTCTTAATACCATTTTTAAAAAACTCTTTTGCTTTAACAGGTCCAACACCTACTATTTCAGAAAGTTCATCTATTATTTTGTTTTCATTTTTAAACTTAGAGTTATTATAAATTTTATTAAAATCATCTAATTCAGATAATTTTTTATTTACAAGTATTTCTTTTACCCTTTCTATTGTTCCTTTGCCAATCCCATTAACCTGTGCCAATTCATTGATATTATCAATAGTTATTTCTTCATTATATTTTTTTAATATTAATAAAATATTCTTAATTTGTCTTAGTCTAAAATTATATGATACTATGTTTTTGGCGTTATCTTTACTAGTATCTTTTTCTAATTCATTAATTTGATACTGAATAAATGTAACTAATTTAGAGAATTCATTAATAATAATACTATTCATTAATTATTAATAGATAGAAATCTTTATAAGAATTCTATATAAGAAACTAAAATTATTAATATTAATATGAATATAAACATAAATGTAATAAAGAAAATATTCCCTCCAGATAATTGTAATAATATTAATAAATTAAAATATGATCAAGAGGGGTTATGGTCTATATCACGACCTAATGATGCAGATGAAATATCAAAAAAAATTAAATTATTTGAAAAAACGGGTATTATTATTAATACTATACTAGATTCAACTGCCGGATTAGGTGGTAATACAATATCATTCGCAAGTTATTTTAATAAAGTAATAAGTGTAGAATATGATAAAGAAAGATTTAAACTCTTAAAAAGTAATATTGAGAATTATACTTATAATAATATTGTTTTACATAACTTTGATTTTTTACAACTATTAGAACAAATAAATGAACAAATTGATGTTGTATTTGTTGATCCACCGTGGGGCGGTCCAAATTATAAATTTGATGATAATCTAAATATCGAAATATCTAATACTAGTTTATCAGACGTATGTGTTTTATTAGATAATTACTCATTTAATGAAAATAAAATAAAAATAATTGTTTTTAAACTTCCTTATAATTTTAATTATATTGAAATGATTGACAAATGTAAAACTATTGTTAAATTACATCAAATTATAAAAGAAGGTAATATAATTTACTTACTTATACATTTGCACATATAAATATATAGTTTCTTTTTGCTTTGCAAATAGAAATAACTTAATTAGTCCTATAATAAAATAGTAAATATGTTTTATTATTAACTAACTGTTCCTTTGAAGTAATTGTAGTAGGTGAATTATCATCATTAAAAACTAACCAGTTATTATCATATCTATTTTTTACAATTGATACATAATGTCCTAAATTCATGTTAGCATATGACCCCAATTCTTGATGCAAATTAATACCAATTAAATTATATTTACACTTATCTTTATAACAACTAGATTTACTAACATACTTACTAATATCTAAATCATTAATTGGATAATTAACTTTATTAGTAATTTTTCTACAAACTTGTCCATACATATCTTTCTTGAATCTTTTTAACTGAATCACTAGTATTTTTGGTGGCATAAAAAGATAATTTGATTTATTAGCATTTGATTTAACACCACAAAAATCACACGATGATCTATTCATATCATCTAGTGTTTCATTCTCAAACCATTTATCCATACAATCAGAAAGTTCTAATTCTTGTGTTGCATTCGTAACAGGGATTGGTAGTTGCCAAGTTAAGAATGTCTGATAATTATTCTTTACAGTTGAACAAATTTTACAATTTGATTTAGTTTCTTCTAATCCAGTAAATAGTTTTTTAATTGGAGAATACTCTTTTTTAATAAATTTATGATATCCTGCAATTGCTTGTACACATTCGAGTGACATATTTATATCATTTTCTAAATAACTATTATTTATTTTTAATCCAGGTATAAAATTAACTGATTTTCCTTGTTCTTCTTCCATCTTTGAAATCACAAATTGTAGATATTCTGCTGAATCTTGTTGCTGGTTTTCACCCCATACATAATCTTTTTGAGAACAAACCTTTCTTAATGATGTAGGTGTTAAATTAGCATCTTCCATTGACATACTAACTCGAAATAGTTTATAAAGTTGATATGATATAGATTGTTCATAATCATCTGAATTAATAGAATCTTTAAACTTTCCTGAAATTATATAATCACTGAATATAGGTACTTGTTGTAATATAGCGAGTATAGAGTTCATATAACATGTAACACCGTTAATATTCTTATATTTTGAAATTCCAATTTGATTGTCCATTATATACATATAATTAACCAATAACTTTTTAAAGAATCAATTTTTATTGGAAATAGAAATAAAATTTCTATTTATGTTTGTTTACACTATGTGTAAACAAATGGTGCTATTTAAGAAATCACTTCGTGAAACCTTGAATAGATAGTCCAGCCAATTTTTTTCTACATTTCATTGCTTTGCAAAATAAACGATAAGCTTCTGTCATTGCGTTTTACGCAGTAATAGCAAAATACATAATAAAACTTTCATTGCGAAGCATATAGTATTGTTAGATTGCCATTACTTATTACCATTTGTCAAACCAATTTTTATTTTTATTTTCTAAGTATAATTAAAATAATGATAGATTTTAAGAAGATTTCCAATATAAATACTAAAAAAGATATTAACAAATATAAAATAGATGAACCTATTTTTTTAAATAACTATCTCTTTCATTATTTAATTATGACTAATAATTTAAAAGCTATGAAATTAATAAAACATCCAATTTATAAGGAAAATGATGAAGGGTTAACTGGTTTTCATTTAGCAGCGAAAGTTACTGCAGAAACTAAATCTCTAGATATGTTAAAATATTTACTTAAATCTTATCCGGATTATGCATCGAATATTAATTTTGCAAATCACACATTTCTTGATTATTTACAAGTATCTGATAAAATTATAGAAATAATCGAATATAACAAAGAAATAGAATGGGTAAGAATATTGACAAATGTATCTGATTTAGAAGATCAAAAAAATAATTTTATACATCATGTATTTCGTGATGGAAGTTTGAAATTAATAACATTCATAATTAGTATTATATATGGACAAAAATTTAAACTTTCTGATTTATCAACTTGTCCAACATTTGAACTACCCTCAAATCCTAATTTGAAAATAAAAAATATTATTAATATTATTGAACAACTATCTAAACTTGAGAAATGCAATGTATTAGAAGTATTAGATAGTCAAGGAAAAAGTATAATCTATCCAACAATTTTATCTCAGAAAATTGATCTATTAGAGTATATTATTAAAAATAATATTGATACAGATAAATATACATCTATATATACGTTGCATCCATTTATTAACAGTTATATTTATGAGACACTTAATAAATCGGGGAAGAATAAATATAAAATGTCTGAACTGTTATGGAATAACATTAAAGATACACATAATTTTATATCAACTAATAAATATGGTGAAAATTTAGCATTTAGTATTATACGTACTAGACTAGTTGCCGGTACTGGCAATTTAGATATCGAATTAGATATTCTTAAAAGAAATACATTGTGGAATAATTACAATGTTGATAAAGTATCTATTCTACATATTTTAATCCAATTATCATTTGATGATTACCATAAAGTTATAAAAAATATTAAAATAGATGTATTTCAGACAGATGCAGATGGTAAAACTATTCTAGACCACGCTACAGATAAATGGTTAATGTTTTTAAAAACATTAGAAAAAATAGATACTATAAAATGTTCCGATAAAGAGTGTGTTATAATAGATGAATACAAATTTGCAAATGCAAATACTTTTTCATCGACCATATTAGACGCTGGTTTATTTCTAATTTATTTTAACAACAAATATACTAATTTATATATTCCAAAGTATATTGATAAAGTAGATAATGATATGTATTGGGATAATGGATTTAATTTCCCTGATAACTTTATAAATGAATATAATAACTTTCCATGGGTTATTTATTGGCAAGATAAATATAATTATCATATACATCCACATTTAAATCAATTAATAAACGCTAATAAAAATAAAGATAAATATAATCATGCGACAGTATTACTTTCTGTTTTATTACCACATGGTGGATTACACGCAATGATTTTATATTATGATTTTGAAAATAATTTTATTGAAAGGTTTGATCCTTATGGAAATACACATGATATTGATGGTGATATAGATATAATTTTAGAAGAAGAATTAACATGGAATACTGGATTATATTATTTGAATGTAAAAAAATATTTACCGGTTGCAGGATTTCAAAATCTATCTGATGAAAATAATAGTTTATTTCAAAAACCAGGTGACTTTGGTGGTTATTGTTTAGCATGGTGTTTATGGTATTTAGAACATAGAATGAAAAATTATAAATTTACAGCTAAAACATTAATTGCTAAATCAATTGATAAACTTTTGAAAAGAGAAAATAGCTTATTTGAATTTATTAGAAATTATGCGAATAACCTTGATAAACATAGACAAGAAATGTTAATTAAGATAGGTATTCCGAAAAATCGTACAACTAATCAAAAGTTTAAAGCAAATGAAGATAAATTAATATTTGAATATGTTAAGAAACACACTACTATAAATTAAATATCATTAATAAGAGATTCCAAATCAATATCAGACTGTTTGGCTTGAACAACACTATCGCTGCCTTCAAACATGAAAGTGTCCTCATTCTCTTCTACTTGAGTACTGGAAACAAACTCGCCTAGTTTCTCTAGTTGCTTTCTTTCCTTTGGAGTATAGAGATGAATAATAAAAAACTTATCTTTACCTGTTGTAGATGAGTCTTTTTGTATAAGAACCGTGCCACCTGATTCTACGCGTTCAAATTTCTTTCCTTTCATAGAACCTTTTAGTCCAGAAAGCACTTCTTCACCATTTAGTTTTCTAACGAGAAATGTAGAATTACCTAGTGGTTTAACTACTTCTGCGTATTGTTGTCCTACTTTCTTATCAGCTTCGATTAGCTGATGGGTACTGTTTGCAGAGGTTCTGCTTTTATTTGCGTTTCCTTTTTTAGACGACATAATACATTATATTACTATCGTAGTATGTTCGTTTTTCAATTTTTATTAATATACAATATCGTATCAGATTGGATTGCTCCGTAAATGTAGTGTATTTAAAGTAACTTGATAATTATAAAGCAACTATCTATTTTTATGTTCCAAGTATCTAACTAATTTTATTTATCCTTGATTGGATTGATAACTGCAGAGTAAGCACTGTATTAATCTGTACTAATTCAATATATTTTTTCTTTAGTGTATCATCGAGTTCATTCTCATAATCTTTCTTATAATCTACATCTTTATTCTCATGAAGGTCTTTGATGACTATAAGAACAGAATCTTTATTATATGTTTGAAGTAATTCCTTTGTATATTTAGAGTACTCTGTTAATATTTCATTAGATATATCATTACCTGTTACTAAATTTTCTGTAATTTCAGATAGTTTAGTAAATACAAGAAGAGACTCACTCACTTTTTCTAAATTATATACTTGTTTTTCAGTACTATTATTTTCATTATTTAAATATGGCTTGCAGTTTTCAAAGTAATTAAAAACGTAAGATAAAGAACATATTAAAGTGCAATCTGTAGTAGTAATTGTATCAATTGTATCAAGTGTATCTAATATACAATGTAAATTATCGCACATCCTTCCAAATTTACCATGATCTTCTTCATAATCGGAATCTTCTTCATCAAGTTCGTCTAATTCAGTTTGAAAAACATAACGTAATAACTCAAATACAAGTGTACTATCCTTCTTAAATTTAGTTTTATCTAGAATTTCAGATGTATCAAATTTAGCAATAAAGGTCTTGTATTCTTCTACAAATGTTTCTAACATTTTATATGTTTTATCAAAAGCAATTTCGTTGTTACAAATAGTCTTAATTTTATCATAATTATCTTGTGTAATATCCATTATAATATTGTTAATATATTAACAATATTATAATCAATTTTTATATATCAATAAGCAAAATACTCATTGATATATAAGTTTTACCAGGCACTATTCTTTTCCATAAATTAACTTTTTTCAAACCATGACATTATGCTGAACACATTTCGCATTCTTCAGATTCTTTTACTTTATTAATTAAACTTTGGTCAACTGTAAATTTAATAGCATGTGATGCTGGTTTTGTTCTTAAATAATACATACCCGATTTTAATCCATTTTTCCATCCCCAAAATAAACATGAATTTAGTTTTTGATCATTTGGTGCTTCCATAAAAATATTCATACTCTGAGTCTGATCAACAAATGGTCCTCTAGCTTTCGCTGCTTTTAATACCCATATTTGTTTTAACTCCCATTGAGTTTGATATAATCTTTTAAATACTTGTGGTACATTTTCTAAATATTGAATACTTCCATTGTTTGCAATAATTAAATCTTTAACTTCTGTATTCCATTCACCAATTGATATCAAGTCGTTTACCATATACTTATTTATAACGGGAAAATCACCAGCTAATGTATTTCTTGTATAAATATTACTTGTAAAGAATTCGAAACATTCATTGTTTCCTAGAATTTGACTAGTTGATGCAGTTGGCATTAACGCAACAAGTAGTGAATTTCTAACACCATATTTCTTAATTTCAGTTCTTAAAGCATTCCAATTATACATTAATGTTGATGTATCGTGATTCCACATATCAAATTGTAATATACCTTTTGAAATTGGCGAACCACCGTATGTACTATATGTACCTAAATTAGTTGTATCGTCACGAATAGCTTCAAAATTATGAATCATTAGTTTATGATAAATAGTATTTATACTTCCATCACCCAAGTTATATTCTGAATTATAATAATGTGGTATAGTTTTATTATTATCTTCTAACCATTTTACTAGATTAGTCACATCTACTTCTCTCTCTTTTGAAATATCTTTAGAAGCTGTTAGTGATGCAAAATATATAGTTTCCATTATTTTTGAGTTCAAGTCAATTGCTTCTTCTGAATCAAACGGAATTCTCATTTGTACCAATGTATCGGCTAATCCTTGAATACCTAATCCTACTGGACGATGCCTCATATTAGATTTCTTTGTTTCTTTAGTAGGATAATAATTAATATCAATAACTCGATTTAAATTTTTAGTTGCTACATAAGCTACATTATATAACATATCATAATCAAATAAATAACTACATTTATTAATCATGTCATCAAATCCACCAATGTATGAATGTTTAATTGTTGCACCTAATGATCCAACCGTTTCTATAAATATTTGCGGAAAAGTGATTGTTTCAATAGATTCATTACTTTTAGTAGATATTTTAATTTGTTCTTTAATCTGTTCTATGATTTTATAATCAGTTTGATCAAATTTAATTTCTTTATAAATATGATTATTAGTTGTAATCCATTCTTTTGCCCATTTACAATATTTACAATTTTCTTTTGTATAGATAATATATGTTGTTCTTTTCATAGGTATAACCATTTTACTAAGGGCAATTGATGCAAGATTACACACAGCATGTTCGTCTTTATCAGAATACTCTACAATTTCATTACAAAGATTAGATGACTTGATTGTACCAATATTTTTTTGATTAGATTTTCTATTAACATTATCTTTATACGTAATGTATGGCGTGCCTGTTTCTTGTTGAGATTCCCAAATAGCACCCATTAATTTGCGTGCTTCAATTTTCTTCTTATATTTGTGTTCTGATACATACTTCCAATAAAGGGTTTCATATTCATCACCCCATACATCACTTAATCCAGGACACTCATCTGGACACATTAAATACCAATCACTATTTTTCTCGACCTGTTTCATAAACAAGTCAGATACCCACAATGCTAAGAATAAATCTCTAGCTCTTAGATTTTCATCACCGAAATTCTTTCGCAAGTCTAAGAATTCAAAGATATCGGCATGATGAGGTTCTAGATAGACTGCAATTGAACCTTTTCTTTTACCACCATTATGTACAAGTCCTATTTCAGTAAGGTAATTGTGATTAGTATCCATTTCTAAATCATACACTAACTCATTTATTGTTCTTTTTTCAATTGATTTAATTCTCGTATAAAGATTATCACCAAATAATAAAAAAGGTGTATACTCAGATTTTTCAATATCTAATAGTTCCGCAATTTCATCAGTTTGTGGAATTATTAATAGATATGATAACAAACCACTATCTGTTTCTTGAATAGAACATGTTGTCAATATTTTCATCCTTAGAAGAATATATCTTATAGATTCTAATACATGTAAAGATGTTAGTTCAAGTATTAACTCTGAATGAGTGCAAGCACATGTATCAATTAATCCTTTTAAAATCCATTTAACTTTAGAAATAGGTAAATGCATCATAACACTATCAAATTGCTTGACATTGTTATTATCATATAGTTGATTCCTATTAAACTTGAACTTGGATGAAGTAGACCATCTAATAATATCAACATTATCACTTGTAATTTTCCTAAACTGAATCATATTTGAATGTAAATAATTTTTAACATTTGTATCAATCATATTATCATTGCGACCAGTTGGTATTTCTACATCATTTGTCGAATTACATATATAACCATCTCCTAATAGAATACCATACATATAACAATCAGAATCATTATACATAGTATTATCTTTTTCATATTTTGGAATTGGTATCGTAATTAAATCATCTTCAGTTATATTCTTAGCTTCAATCCATTCATGTTCCATACCAGTACTTAGATTCTTTTCATCTTTATGATTCTTTACAACTAAGAATGGATGTTCAGGTGTTACACTTGTAGGGATATCAAAGTTATGTATAATTTTGATATCTAATACTTCTTTGTCATACTTGTCATTGTAGATTTTTTTGATATCCTGTAAAGTACCATCTCTTGTAAAAACTTTATCTCCAACCTTTAATTGGTCAATTGGAACTAACCCTTTTTCCGAATAAATTTTGGTTGAACCAACAAAACACTGATTTACATATCTTGCAATACTATTATAGACTTGTAACATTGGAATAATTCCAGACGAGGGTCCATTTGTACCTTTGATTAATGATCCTTTTGATCTAACATTGGAAACATGCAACCCAATACCACCACCCCATTTACTAATTGCGGATACTGATTTCCAAGTATTTGTAATATCATCTATACTATCATCAGTACCAATTAAAAAACAGGATGATAGTTGACTTCTTTTACTACCTGAATTAAATAATGTTGGTGTAGCATGAATATAATAACCATCTGATAATAAATCATATGTTTTTTTAATAGCGACAATGTCTCCCATGTTTAAGAATGAAGCGACACGCATAAATAGATGCTGTGGTCTTTCATATATATGACCAGTTTTTTGATTTTTAATTAGATATGCTTTTTCCAGCGTTTTAAATCCAAAATAGTCAAACATATAATCTCTATCATAATCAATCATTGAATCAAGTACTTTACCATTTTCAATAACCCAATTATAAAATTTATCATCATAAAAATCAGTATCTTCCTGAATTTTAAATACTGTATCAGAGAAGGATCCTAATGTTTTCTTTTGTAGATTACTAACTAATATTCTACCACCTAGATTCGAGTAGAGTGGATGTGTAGTACATAAATTTACACATATTTTAGCAGATTCAATATCAAGTTCTTCTGTTGTAATATTATTGTGTATATAGCCAATAACTTTTTGACCAACAAATGTTGCATTAATAAACTTTTCTTCATCAATATGCGATGGTAAAAGGTTAATTAGTTTTTTAATTCTAAGAGTAATTTTATCAAATAGTACTTCTTCTTTATTTCCATTTCTTTTTATAACAAACATTAATATAATTTATAATTATAAAATATAATAGTATATCAATTTTTTCGTTACACTTTCTAATTTTTATATAAGAAAACTCGATAAATTTCGTAGAAATCACGTAGTTAAATGATATTATTGCTACGCAAAAAGTATATAAGCTAATGGTTGTCATAATAAAACTTTCATTGCGAAGCATATAGTATTGTTAGATAGCCATTACTTATCTAGATGTTTATTCATTTTATTTAATTTCTAACCATATTTTACCATCAAATCTATAGAATAAGTATTCATCATTGTCATCATCATTAATATGAACATAAATTTGTCCTTTTGACGGATTTCTTAATTTATTAATTTCGTTTGATTTAATACTATTATATTCTGTAGTATGTGTAACTGGTTCTATTCTATTCGTGCAATATGAACTATTACTTTTAATATTTTTAATATTTCTTATATTATTTGCATGAATTAATACCAATTTTAAGTTATTAGACATATAATATATAATATATAATATTAATTAAGTGGATTACAAGAATCTATTCTTGTATCTTGAGTAATAGTAAATTTTTTTACAATTGTATCAGAATTAAATGATAAATTTAAACTATTTCGTACACTTGATTCAATAATAGTTTTTAAATCTGTACATTCTAAAGAATTATTATTTATAATAATACAATGATTATTGGTTATTGTTGAATTTAATTGCATATTATATGTGTTTAATTTTAAATTAATGCTACCTTCAAGTTCAATATCTATTCTAATCTTATTATCAAAGTATATTGGATTTAAAAATACAAGTTCAATTTGTTCTGTCATAATATTATTTTGTTTTTGTAATTGCACATTATTTAAATTAATATTTTTTCTTTTTATGTTCCAAGATGTTGGGTTAAATACTTTTTCCATTATGTTAATTTAGATAATATTTATCGCATTTGATGAATTAAAATATTTCGGTTTAAAAATCTTCGATTATTTGAAATGAATCAACCGAATTATTCTTACCTTTATTTAGAATATGTGAATTTTGATATTGTGTTGGTCTTGATTCAAAAAAGTTCGTTTTTCCTTCTAATGATAAACTCTCCATAAAATCAAATGGATTCGTACACATCCAAATTTTATTATATCCTAATCTTACTAGTAAATGATCAGCACAAAATTTAATATATTGATACATTAAATCATTATTCATACCGAGCAAAGAACACGGTAAACTTTCACATATAAATTTACGTTCGATTTCAATTGCTTCTTTAAACATATCATGGATAGTTTGTTCACTAATTTTATTCTTAATATATGAATATAACAAACATGCAAAATTTGTATGCATTCCTTCGTCTCTAGCAATTAATTCATTAGACATGCATAATCCTGGCATTAGGTTTCTCTTTTTTAACCAAAAGATGGCACAGAAACTACCTGAGAAAAAGACACCTTCGACAATTGCAAATGCAACAAGTCTTTGTGCAAATGGTGCATTTTGAGAACTGATCCATTTAAAAGCCCATTCAGCTTTTTCTCTAATGCATGTATATTCTCTAATAGCATTAAAACATTTATCTTTTTCAATTGGATCTTTTATAACATTATCAATCATAAGTGAATAACATTCTGAATGTACATTTTCTATAGCAGCTTGAAATTCATAAGCTACAATTGCTTCTCTTATCTGTACTTGGCGTGTAAAATTCTCTGTTAAATTCATATTTACAATAGTATCACTTGCAGCAAAAAATGATAAAATCATCTTAATGAAATGTTGTTCATCTTCAGTAAGAGTTTCGTAATGTGTAACATCCATGCTAAAATCAACTTCTTCAGCGGTCCAATTTGATGCTTGCATTTCCTTGTATGCTTTCCATATTGCATCAAATTTAATTGGATAAATAGTTAATCTATTATTTGCGGGATCAAGTAGTGGTTCCATATAATCATTAATTAGTTAAGACTTGACAATTGAAAATCAATTTTTATTCTTAGTAATAAGCAACATT